>Ga0209643_1000069_pt1 | contig 275348 bp, 249 predicted proteins | sample AutmiccBRH37_all_FD_187383 | JGI IMG/M metagenome (GOLD analysis project Ga0209643, IMG submission 187383) | Deep subsurface microbial communities from Mt. Terri, Switzerland - Autotrophic microbial communities BRH/37_all (SPAdes) (version 2) | ecosystem: Environmental > Aquatic > Deep... | reverse complement strand
GGAAGGTTTCCCCCCTCCCGATCAAGACATGTTCCCGAATCGATCCTTACGGCATTTATATCTTCATGCAACCTATAATGAATATTACAGATCAGCCGTTACCCCAAAGACGTTCCCACCAGGATTTTTGTGGGCTGGGTGTCTCGATTTCGACTCCTTTCAGTGCACTTGCTGAAAAACCGCCTTCAGCCATTTTACCCCGAATCTTGTTCACGTCCCATCCGGTGAGCCTGGCCAGCGAGATCGCTTCCTCGTCCCATCGCTTGACGAGCGTGTTGGCATAGTCGCCTGCCGCCTTGCACGATGTGTAGTCGCCACGCCAGGGGTGACGCAGGACGTAGCGACCCTGATAGTTTTCCCGGTCGCCGGTGATCTCGAAGGTCAGGTCCTCTGGAAAGGTCTTCGCGTCATAGCGCAGGTGCAGGCGCGTCACGAACACATCGACCGGGGCCGGGCCGAATCCGCCGCGCGGGGTGGGGCTGTCTGAAACCTCTTCGAGCCACATCACACCCAGTTCGCGCAATTCGGACTGGCTGAGCGGTTCGGCAGCGCAGGGGTCACACCAGGCCATGTCCCAGGCGTATTCCATGAACACGGCCTTGCCGCTTTCCTTCTCCACCTGATGGGAGAACATGGCTTTGTAAAAGTCTGCGAACTCGTCTTTCACATAGATTGGCACATCCATATCGGACGGCAATTTCACGGTGCGGTAATTGCTGGTCTCGACGCGGCCTTCACGTGTCAGGGCGAACACGAAGAGTTCCTGTTTGCCTTCGGCGTTCACCGTGCCGAGCCGGATCGGCAGCATGAAGTCTTCGTCTTCATAGGCCACCTGGATCGGCCGCAGCATGGCCGAGCCGTCATGACGTTCGAGGCTGACCTTGGCGACGAAGAATTTCATGCCGCGCTTGAGATAGGCGCTGACGATTTCCTCGGCCCCGTCAGGGATCCTGTAGCCGTTCCGGTTCAGCCATGTGATCAGGCCATCGGATTCCTCGGCCGAGAGGATGAGGATGTCATATTCGCCAACCTCGTATTCGGCTTCGATCGTGACGCCGAAATCATCGGCTTCTTCCATGGCGCCAGCCATCGGTGGCGCGGCCATATCTGCCATCTCGCGCATCTGCTCGTAACGGCGTTCGGCCTCGCAGGGGTCTTCGTCATAGTATTCGACAAGGCGCGGGGCTGTGTAGGCGTCGAGATGATCGACAAGCGCCGGATTGGCGACATTGATCTGCTCGCGCTGGGGAATGTCGACCACGGGAACGACCATGGCGAATTCCGAGACATCGCCGCGGAAGTCCGACGCCATGGTGATGACGGTGCGCTCGCCGTCGCGGGCGAGGACGACCTTGGAGGCGTCGTTGAAGAGGTCGGTGTCGGCTTTGGCGACGTAGAAGCCGCAAAAGGCGCTGGCGGGGGCCGCGAAGGCGAGGCCGGCAAGCGGCAGGGCGAGGCCGGCAAACAGGTGCTTAAGTTTCATGGGATCGTGTCTCCTTAGTCCCCCAGGGGTTCATCCAAACAGGCGTGATGGCAGGCTGCCGCAGGCCCGGATCGGCAGGCGGGGCGCCGCGCGGCCATTCAAAGCGGCGCGCAGGCATGAGGCGGTCGATCAGGGGCGTCAGGACTGCGAGGGCGGCGAGCGCCATCAGCGGCGCGCCGCGCTGGTTCGGCCCGATGATGAACCATGCGGCGAGGCTGGCGACTGAGACGGCGAAGAGGAGGCGGCCGAGGCGGCTGTCGGGTGTCGAACGCGGGTCGGTGATCATGAAGAAGGCAAATATGAGCAGCGAGCCGGATGAGAGCTGGTGGAGCGGGATGGCCATCGGGTCGCCGAGCCAGGCGGCGCGGGCGAACAGGATGGCAGCGAATGTACCGAGAAAGCCGAGGGCGATATCGAGGCGCTTCGCGGAGGAGAGGGTGAGGGCGGCAAGGGCGAGGGCATAGCCGGCGATGAGGGGCATCTGGCCCCACTGGCCGGGCGAGACCCAGGCGTCACGCCCGAGCAGGAGCATCATGGACACGATGCCGATACAGCCCGGATTGAAGACATGCTTGTGGTTCACGCGGATAAGGAATTTCATGCTGATGCCGGTGAAAGTGGCGGCAAACCATATCCACGGGTCGGCGGCGCGCAGCAGGACAGTCACCCCGATCGTGGTGATCATGGCGGATTTCCATTCAAAGCCGTCAAGCAGGGCCTTGCCCGCGCGCAAGCTCAGGATGGCCGTGCCGATTGTCTGCGCGAGCACCGCGCCGGAAAAGGAGAAGGCGAGCGCGCGCGGATCGGCGCCGAAGCTGCTGGTCGTGTACGAAAAGAAGAAGAGGCCGAAGAGGGCGATGATCTGCCAATGGCGCGGGTCCGCATCGATCCGGCGGAAGAGGGCGACAGGGAGGCGGGCCAGTGCGTCCATTCAAGCATAGCATACGCTAATTGCGATCACATTACGGCAGGTTCATGTAAGGATCAGGCGGTCATGTCTGGACCCGAAGGCCGGAGCGCGGCAAGACTGATCTGAAGCACAAGGGGATTGGCAGATGACCACATTTATCCGCGCAGGCCTGGTCGGCGCGCTGCTGGCGGCATCGACGCTCGCGGGCTGTGCCTCAACTTATTACGGCGCGATGGAGCAGATCGGCTTCGAGAAGCGCGACCTGCTGGTGCAGCGCGTGACCGATGCGGCTGTCAGCCAGGAGAATGCGAAGGTCGAATTTGCCAATGCGCTGGAGGCTTTCCGCGCAGTGGTCGATATCGACGGCGGCGATCTGGAGGCTACCTATGACACGCTGTCGGATGCGTATGAAAGGTCGGAGGACAAGGCTGACAAGGTGCGGGCCCGCATCAGGGACGTGAAGGGCGTCGCGCGTGATCTGTTCAGGGAATGGGACAGCGAGTTGAAGACCTATTCCGATCCGGGCCTGCGGCGGGCATCTGCCGAGCAGAAAGCCGCCACCGAAGCGCGCTATGACACGCTGGTCACCAAGATGGACAAGGCCGCCGCCTCAATGGACCCGGTACTGGCCGTCTTCCATGATCGCGTCCTGTTCCTGAAGCACAATTTGAATGCCCGCGCGATTGCATCGCTGGGGACCGAGACAGCCGACCTTGAATCCGATGTGGCTGACCTGATCGCCGAGATGGAGCGGTCAATCGCCGAGGCCGATGCGTTCATCGCGGACATGCGCGCTGGCAGCTGAGGCGGACGGATGCAGATTGTTCCGGGAGATTTCGGCGATACGCGTGTGCTGGACCTGCTGCGGGCCCATCTCGACAGCATGCATGCCAATTCGCCGCCGGGGAATGTGTTCGCCCTCGACCTGTCGGGCCTGAAGGCGCCGGAGGTCAGTTTCTACACAGCCTGGGACGGTGACGCGCTGACGGGAATGGGCGCGCTCAAGGCGCTGGGTGATGGCAGCGGCGAGATCAAGTCCATGCGCACGTATGATGTACACCTGCGCAAGGGCGTTGGCGCGCGCCTGCTGGAGCATATTATCGCCGAAGCGCGGGCGCGCCGCTATCATCGCCTGAGCCTCGAGACCGGAAGCGGACCGGCCTTTGACGCGGCATTGGGCCTGTATCGGCGTTTCGGTTTCGTTGAGGGCGGTGCCTTCGGCGATTATGAAAAGAGTGAATTCAACCAGTTCTTCCACCTTGACCTTTAAGGGGCTCCGCCCATGCCTGACCTGCGCACTTTCTATCCCGAAATCGAGGCCTATGATTCCGGATATCTTGATGTCGGCGACGGGCATGTCATTTATTGGGAGCGGTCAGGCACAAAGGGGGCGAAGCCGGCCGTGTTCCTGCATGGCGGGCCAGGCGGGGGCTTTTCGCCAAGCCATCGGCGGCTGTTCGACCCGAAGCTCTATGACGTGATGCTGTTCGACCAGCGCGGCTGCGGCAAGTCCACGCCGCACGCCTCGCTGGAGGCGAACACGACCTGGCATCTCGTGGCGGATATCGAGCGGCTGCGCGAGATGATGGGCGTGGACAAATGGCAGGTATTCGGCGGTTCGTGGGGTTCGACACTGGCGCTGGCCTATGCGCAGACGCACCCGGAGCGCGTGAGCGAACTGGTGCTGCGCGGCATCTACCTGCTGACCAAGGCGGAGATGGCCTGGTACTACCAGTTCGGCGTGTCGGAAATGTTTCCAGACAAGTGGGAGCGCTTCCTGGCACCGATCCCCGAGGCCGAACGCGGCGACCTGACAGCGGCCTACCGCAAGCGGCTGACGAGTGATGACCGGGCCGTGCAGATCGAAGCCGCGCTGGCCTGGAGCCAGTGGGAAGGCCAGACGGTCACGCTGCTGCCCGACCCCGCGACCAGCGACGTGTTCGGCGAGGACGAGTTTGCGCTCGCCTTTGCGCGGATAGAGAACCATTATTTCACGCATGCCGGATGGCTGGAGGAGGGCCAGCTGCTGCGCGATGCCGGCAGGCTCAGGGCGATTCCGGGTATGATCGTGCATGGCCGTTATGACATGCCTTGTCCGGCACGGTTTGCCTGGGCGCTGCACAAGGCCTGGCCGGAGGCGGACTTCCACCTGATCGAAGGCGCAGGCCATGCCTATTCCGAGCCGGGAATCCTCGACCAGCTGATCCGCGCGACGGACAAGTATGCGGGGAAGGCGGGGTAGGGACGATCCGGCAAGTAAGCACTGCGGCGCTTGCTGCGCCCCTCAACCGCCACAGTGCTTCTGGCGCATGGCTGGGAGGGTCGCCATGCGCAAGGGTCGTGGAGAAACCGAAAGGCATGTGCGCGCAATCCCGGATCTCTCGTGTTTAATTCGTCCTGGCCCGATTTGCCGGGCAGGGGGTCAGGCGAATGCGAACGGGGCCACGCTTGCCGTGCTTTGGGCCGGGCTCAGGGGGGCAGGGGCTTTCAACTTAAAGCAGGAGCCGGACGTCCCTTCTGAAACCAGATTGCCGCCGATCTGCCGCACCATCATCCCGATAAGGTCGGTGCCGAAACCGGTATGACCGGAATTTGTTGTTTCCAGTCCGATGCCATCATCCTTGACATCGAGAAGGATGTCGCCGCCCACATGATTGAGACTTACGGAAATCGTGCCGAGTCTGTCTTCGGGAAATGCATGCCGCAGCGCATTGACGATGAGCTCGTTGACCAGAATCGCCAGAGTCCGCGCAAACGTGACGGGAACGGTCAATGAGGCGTTGCCATCATCAAAGCTCAGCTCGGCCTTGCCGTCGCACAGATCCTGCATCGAATCGCACATTATTTTCATGAGACGCCCAACATCGACCATGCTTTCGCCGCCGGCTGCCTGCAGTGCTTCGTGAACCGTGCTGATGGCCCGAATGCGTGATGCGGCACTTATAAGAGCCTCACGCACGTCATCGCTTTGTGTCCGCCTCGCCTCGGCTTGCATGACACTTGTGGCGATCTGCAGGCTGTTCTTGATGCGGTGGTCTGCCTCACGGAGCAGGACGGTCAGCTTGACCACGCGATCCTGAGATTGTTCCAGCGGCGTCCTGAGATGGAATGCGTCTGACGTTTCAATGGATCCAATCCGGGGCGCGTTGGCGCCCACGGCTCCTGCTGATATACCCACCTGCGAATTGGCCCAGGAAATAAACATAATGTTCCCTCCACGGCTATTCTTACCATGGGTCGAAAAACTTTTTGGTACGGTAGCAGACTCTTTGGTGCGTATTGTTTGCGAGATTCGCCATTTTGCGCGCTAAACGGGCGTCATGAGCCGGCAATTTCACGTTGTGAAGCGATGTGGCCGGACAATATCCTTCGGGTGCTCGCCGAACAGGCGGCGATATTCGCCTGCTATGGCTTCGTAGCATTCGCAGGCGGCATTCTCGAGACCGACGCGGTCAAGGATCGTTATCCGGCCGTGCTGGTAGCGGATGATGCCTGCCCGCTGCAGGGTTGCGGCGGCCACGCTGACGGTTGAGCGCCTCACGCCCAGCATGATTGAAATCAGGTCCTGCGTCAGGGACAATTCCGGTGTGCCGCTGCGATCCTGGGCGCTGAGCAGCCAGCGTGCGAGTCTCTGCGAGAGGTCGTGATGCGCGTTGCAGGCGGCGGTCTGGATAACCTGTGCGTGGAATATCTGCAGGTATTTGAGGGTCTCGGATCTCAAAATGGGACATGACTCTGCAAGCGAAAGGAACTTGCTGCTCCTGATCCTCAGGGCCTCGCCGCCGGTCTGGCACATGGTTTCGCAATAGGAGGTCTTCGCGCCAAGGATAATAGGCGCGCCAGCCGCCCCTTCAGAACCGATAAGGCCCACTTCCAGCGGTAGCCCGTCCGACAGGACGGCCATGGCCGAAATGAAGCCGGATTCAACCATGTAGACATGTTCGATGACTTCGCCGGAGCGGTGAAGTGTCTGGCCCAGTTCAAGCGATACGCGCTCCAGAGCGCCGGAAACCAGTGCAAATTCATTGGCGGGAAGGCTCGCAAGGAGCCGGTTGTGCAGTTTCGACTGACTAATACTTGCCATTGGGTCTCCAGCAATCGGGCGGGAGCTTGAACATCTCTCAGTCAGCTGAACGCCAAAAAGGGCAGCCGATAGGGACTCAATGCCTGAAAACACCTTTGGGGACCAGAACAAACTGTGTTCAGGGGCGTTTGCATGCCTTCGCTGCGTGGACCGGGAGCAGGCATGACCAGACGGCCTGTAAGCCGGGTTCTGTTCCCCGCGCCCTCTCGGGACATCGGTTCGGCAACCATTCCTCTGCGACAGGCCTCGCGGCCTGCCTCTCGCGACACACCCGGGGCGCGGGCTGAAGACATCCCGTATGCGCCCCCTACTTGGTCTTGCTCCAGGCGGGGTTTACCTTGCCAGGCCTGTTACCAGGCCCGCGGTGGGCTCTTACCCCACCCTTTCACCCTTACCTCCTGCCAAAGCGGGAGGCGGTCTGCTCTCTGTGGCACTTTCCCTCGGCTCGCGCCGGGCGGATGTTATCCGCCGCCTTGTCTCCCTGGAGCCCGGACTTTCCTCCAATGACAGGTTACCCCACCATCAGCGATTGCCTGGCCGTCTGGTCATTCACGGGCATATAGCGCACACTGGCGCTGGCACAAAGCCTGATCGATTCCTCCCGGAGGCTGTATGCGCAACCTGATCAACCGACTGCCGGTTCCTCAGATCGTCAAGCACTGGCTGCTGATCCCGCTCTGGTGCGCGATCGTGCGCCTGTCCAAGCCCGAAGTGCGCATCGTGACCGGCGGTATTTCCTTCTATGCGCTGTTCTCGATCTTTCCGATCATCTACCTCACCGTGACCCTGCTGTTCGCGCTGCTGCCAGGTGACATCAGCCGGCAATTATCGGACACAATCGACCAGGTTCTTGTCTCCGCCGTGGCGCCGCTGTCGAAGGCCGACCTCGACACGATCCGCGGGGCGACGGTCCGCACCCTGACCCTGCAGGCGCTCGGTGCGGTGGTCGTGGTGTTCTACACGGCGAGTTCCGGGGCCAAGGCCGCGATTACCGGCATAAGAATGGTGACCGGCAGCGAGCGGTCGAGCAAGATCATCCGCTTCAATGGCGTGTCGATCCTGATGACGGCGCTGCTGATCCTGGCGGTCTGGATCCTCGGCGCCCTGCAGCTGATGGCCTCGTTCATCACCGAGAACCAGGGCTTCATCGCCTTTGACCTCGCCCAGGACCTGTCCGACATCGCCGCGCGCCTTTGGCTCGGCAAGGGGATCGCCTGCTTTGCCATCTTCTACATGATCATCGCCCTGTCACTGCACGGGCGCATCAAGGGCCATCGTGCGAAGGCCGCAGGGGCCGCCTCAGGCGCGCTGGCCTGGCTGGGCGCGACATGGGCCTTTCATATCTATCTCAGGTTCTCGGCGCTCGACTCATTCTATGGCGCGCTGGGCTCGGTCATTCTCGGATTCATCTGGTTGTCGGTATCGGTCGCCTCGCTATTGCTCGGCGCGGCTTTGGCGGCCGAATGGGCCAGCCGCATACCGGAGGAAGGGCTCGCTGCGGAAGAGGGCGAAAACGAGACCGAGGCGCTTGCCTGACTGCCAGATCTATCGCCCGCTGAGCTCCCGCACACGCCGGATCAGGTGCCGCGTCCGGGCGTCCGCCGTGCCTGACAGGTGGTCAGGTCGCCAGCGGCGCTGGAAGGCCAGCACAGTGAGGTGTGTCGGGTCATCGTAGGTGCCCGTCGCGGGCAATGCATAGCCGATGGCCTTCAGGTCTTCCTGCAGGCGGCTGACCGCCTCGCCATTGTCACCGGGATGCAGGGCGGTATCGAACTCATGGTCCATCGGTGCCTCGGGCCAGAGGCCGATTCCGCCAGCGGCCAGGCGGGCCCAGGGAAAATGTTCGCCCGGATCAGACTTTCGCGCCGGAGCGATGTCGGAATGCGCAACAATGCGGCTCGCCGGGATCGCGTTGCGGGAAAGGATGCCCTGGCAGAGGGCAATTAGGGCGACGATCTGCGCGTCGGGATAGGGTGGCAATGTGCCGTCCGGCAGAGGCACATCGTGGCCGCCATTGACGATTTCGATACCGATGGAGCGGGAGTTCAGGTCGTCATCGCCCTGCCATGTGGAGACGCCGGCATGCCAGGCGCGCTTGTCCTCGCCGACAAGCTGGCTGATGCGGCCATCTTCCCAGACCATGTAATGGGCCGAGACTTCCGCTGCCGGATCGCACATCCGCTCGAGTGCCGCCGCGCCGCTTGCCATGCCGGTATAGTGCAGCACCAGCATGTCGACCGGGAACTTGCGGTCATTGAAATTCGGGCTGGGTGACGGAATGACCTTCATCAGCTGTCTCCGGGGCCGATCTTCTTGCCAAAGGCAGCCTCCGGCATGCGGGTATTGTGGCGCACCGCGATCACGAATACGCCCGAGAGAGAGATGACCGAACCGAGCACGAGCCGGGCCGTGATCGGTTCATTCAGCAGGACGATGCCGAAAATGACGCCCCAGATCGGTGTCATCAGCGTGAGCGGTGACAGAAGCGAGACATCGTATTTCTTGATCAGCGTGTAGAAGGCGGCATGGCCAAAGATCGATACGCCGACAATCGCGAACAGGCTGGCGAGGATGACCGGCCAGCCGCCAGCCATGTAACGCTCGACCTGGTTCGATTCGAACAGGCCGGAGACGAGGAATAGCGGCAGGAAGCTGAACAGGCCGACCCAGGCCTGCAGTTGCAGTCCGCTGACAGGCTTCATCCGCTTCATCAGGATGCCGCCCGCCGAGCCGATGACCGCCGAAGCGACGATATAGAGCAGCCCGACCGAAACGCCGAAGCTACCGGGATCCACCGCAATCAGCACCACACCGGCGAAGGCGAGCATGATGCCGAGCCCGCGCCGCCATCCAATGGTTTCGCCGAGGAAGGCCATGCTCATGAGAGTCGAGATCGGCACGCCAAGCTGGCCGGTCACGGCGGCGGCGGAGGCTTCGGCATTCTGCAGGCCCATGAACAGGAGCGCGAAATTCACCGAGCCGATCAAAAGCGCGATCACGAACAGCATCCTGAGATCGGCAGGTTTGGGCCGCAGGAACGGAATGAGGAAAAGGGCGACGCCCGCAAAGCGTACGGCAGCAAAAAACAGGGGCGGCACACCGACATCGGCGACCACCCAGCGCGTGAGAACGATGTTGAGTCCCCAGACGAGACACACGGCGAAGAGAAGCAGAAAGTCGCGAAAAGCCATGCCAGCCCGTTATCAGGCTTTGGCCGCAAAGGGCAGGGGGTTTAGACCTGCCCGCGCGGGACCTCAGACACCCAGACGGTTGACCGGTATCTTGAGATAAATCTGGCCATCGTCTTCCGCAGGCGGCATCGCTCCGCCCCGGATGTTCACCTGCAGCGATGGCAGGATCAGACGCGGTGCATCCAGCGTTGCATCGCGCGCCTTTCGCATGGCGACGAAGTCGGCTTCCGCGACGCCGTCATGCACATGCACGTTGGCGGCCCGCTGCTCGGCGACACTTGTTTCCCAGGCAGGCTTGTCACGCCCGTCGGGAAGGTAGTCGTGGCCGACGAAAACACGTGTCTCAGGCGGCAGATCGAGGATACGGCGGATCGAGCGGTAGAGCGTGGCGGCATCACCGCCCGGAAAGTCTGCGCGCGCCGTGCCATAGTCCGGCATGAACAATGTGTCGCCGACAAAGGCCGCGTCATCGATGACATAGGTTACGCAAGCTGGCGTATGGCCGGGTGTATGGATCACGCGCACGGTCAGGTCGCCGAGCGCGAATGTCTCGCCGTCCTGGAACAGGCCGTCAAACGTGCCACCATTCGGGCAGACATCCGTGGCGTGGAACATGGACGAGAACACCCGCTGCACTTCGGTAATGCGTGCACCGATACCGACCCGGGCCCCCGTCAACTCACGCACATGATGCGCGGCCGAGAGATGGTCGGCGTGCGCGTGTGTATCAAGCGCCCAGACAACTTTCAGTCCGAGTTCATCGGCTGCATCCAGCACGGCATCGACTGAATCTGTCGTGAGGCGCGCAGCGTGCGGTTCATAATCCAGCACCGGATCGATGATCGCGGCGGCGCGGGTCGCCGGATCCCACACAAGGTAGGTCACGGTTGATGTCTTGTCGTCGAAAAAGGCTTTGATCTGAGGCATGGGAGGATCCTTTCCACCCTGATATATTAGATATTGCTAATTTAACAAGATCTAATATATGTGATTCATGATGACTTCACTGCTCGACCCTGTCCTGTTCAATGTCAAAGCCGAGGAGGCCGCTGGCCTGCTGCGCAGCATGGCAAATCCGCATCGGCTGATGATCCTCTGCCGCCTTGGCGACAAGGAACTGTCGGTTGGCGAATTGCGCCAGGGAGCGGCCTTGTCGCAATCGTCACTGTCGCAGCACCTTGGCGTCCTGCGCCAGGAAGGCCTCGTGCGCACGCGCCGCGAGGGCCAGTCGATCTTCTATTCCATTGCCGACCCGGCGGCGATCCGCGTGATCACGACACTGGCAGCCATCTATTGCCCGGAATTGCTTGCGCACGCGCAGGACGCCAGCGGATCAAGGGATTGCCTAGCGGTCTGTCCTTTCGTGCTGGAAGGTGACACGCCGAACGAGACGCGGGCCGGACGCAAGCCGCCCTCACCTTGGACGCGCCGTGCAAAGCGAGCCGGACAATGATGGAATTCACGCCAATGGTCATCCTCGCGGCCATTGCGAGTGGCGCCATCATTGGCGTTTTCCTTGGCACGTTTGGCGGTGGCGGTTCGGTTCTGGCCGCGCCGCTCCTGCTCTATGTCGTGGGCGTTTCCGATCCACACATCGCGATAGGCACGTCGGCAGCGGCCGTGGCCGCGATTGCGCTCTTCAGCCTGATCGGGCACTGGCGCGGCGGCAATGTGAAATGGCCGTGCGCCCTCGTGTTTGCCATTTCCGGTTTTGCCGGATCGATTGCCGGATCCACGATCGCCAAGCAGATTGACGGCAGCCAGTTACTGCTCGCCTTTTCAATCGCGATGGCGGCGATTGCCCTGTCCATGTTCCGCAAGCCCGCCTTTGCAGGCGACCCTGACGTGCATCTGACGCCTTCGATCACCATGCGCATCGCGCCCCTGGGGCTTGTTGTCGGCATGGCGGCAGGCTTTTTCGGGATCGGCGGCGGTTTCCTGATCGTGCCGGGTCTGATCCTCGCCACAGGCATGACCATGTCCAACGCAACAGCATCCTCGCTCGTGTCGGTGGCCCTGTTTGGCGCGGCAACATCGGCCAATTACGCAATATCCGGCATGGTGGACGGGCGCCTTGTGCTGCTGCTGCTGGCCGGGGGCGCAATAGGCGGGCTCGTCGGCATCGTCATCTCACGCGCCCTGTCCAGTCGCGTGCGGACCGCCCGGTCGGCTTTTGCCGTCATGATCCTTGTTGTTGCGGCCTATGTGGCATGGAACGCAATCGGGGCCCTGACCGTTCAGCCTGCATAAAGCGCGGCCACCTCTGTCGGACTGAACAAGGTTGCTGAAGTCTTGTCATCGGGCTGATATAGGTCAGAAATAAGAAGCCGAGCCGGCGGGTGGGCGGTCCGACAATAAAAATGGAGACTTGGGATGGGATTGATCTGGTGGATTTTGCCTGCCGTGGCGGGGGTCATTGGCCTGATGCTGCTGTTTGCAGGCTTCGGGAAACTGGCCAAACTGAAGCCCCTCGCAGGGGGCGGACGCCTGCTCTTCGGCGTGGGCTTCCTGGGGCTTGCCGGGATCGTCGCCTTTGCCGGCCTCAACCTGCAAACCTACAAACGCCTGACCTTTGAGCGTGACGTCGCCAATATCAAGTTCGCGGAAGTCGCCGGAACACCCGGATCCTATCATGTCGATGTCACCTTCTCGGATGGCGCGAAGCTGCTCGAGGCGACCGGTGCGCAACCTGTCCTGCGCGGTGACCAGTTCGAGATCGGCGCGCAGGTCATCAAGTTCCAGCCCGTCGCCAACATGCTGGGCTATGATTCGATTTACCGGCTCGAATACCTCGAGGGGCGCGATGCCCGCAGGTTTTCCTACGAAGCGGTAACCGATGCGCAGACGAATGGTATCGCACTGTCCCAGAATCCAGGGCTTGATGTGCACGCGATTGCCGAGAAGCAGGGCCAGCGCTTCGGCATAGATGCGCAATATGGCTCGGCAACATACCAGCCGATGGGTGACGGCTTCGAATATAATGTTAACATCACCCAGGATGCGCTCGTTGCCCGGCCAACCGAGGCGACGAAATCTCTGATCCAGAAGGGAGCCTATCCGGGCTTCCAGCCGACGAACGGTGGCTGATATGAATCCCTGGGAGCGGTATGTTGTCCCGAACATGATCGCGTGTGCCTGTGGCACCAAGCCGATCATGAAGCAGCGCGAGAAGGTTGTTCCGAAAGCAGAGGGACGTGTGCTCGAACTCGGCTGCGGGTCCGGCACCAATTTCGCGATGTATGATTCCAACAAGGTCGACCGGCTGTTTGCGCTGGAGCCATCGCCCGGCATGCTGGTCAAGGCGCGGCGCGAGGCAGGCGCGCTCGGTATCGGCAGCAAGATTGAATTCCTCGAGACCGGCGCAGAATCCATCCCCCTCGAAGACAATTCCATCGATACAGCGGTCATCACCTTCGTGCTGTGCACGATCCCCGACTGGAAATCCGCCCTGGCCGAGACGCGCCGCGTACTGAAGCCCGAAGGCCGTATCCTGTTCTCAGAACACGGACTGGCGCCCGATGAAGGCATCGCCAAGTGGCAGCGCCGGATCGAGCCCATCTGGAAGCCGCTGGCAGGCGGTTGCCACCTGACTCGTGACATCGCGGCGCTGTTCACCGAGGCGGGATTCAAGCTTGAAGACGCAGAGACCATGTATCTGCCATCGACGCCGAAAGTGGCGGGCTTTGTCAGTTGGGGCGCTGCCCGCGCAGCCTGACACCATGCGCACACCGCCCTACCTGCCATACCTTGCAGGACCGCCGGGACTCGCGCCGGGCCTGAAACCCATTGATCCGGACAGATGGCTTCTACCCGACAGTGAGGCCGAAGCCTGGCTGCCCGAGAAAACCGTGTTGATGCGTACCCACCGGGCGCAGGTGTTTGCCGATTCCGGCGTGCCCGATGCCGTGGCCGAAGCGGCGACCGCCGTCCTGGACGTGACGGGACCAGGCAGCTGCACGTGGGACAGTCCGCTGGAAGATGCGGCGTCTCGTGTGTCCGATGACCTTTGCATCCTGTTGCCGGACGCGCGCGGGGAGTGGGTGCTGCGCGCCGCGAGCCTTGTTGCGCCGACATTCTGGTCGCTCGCGGAAAAGATCGGCCAGCCGCTGGCCGGGCTTCACGGCACGGTGCCTGACGCCAATCCGGACCTGGTCTCGCGCATTGCGCGCATGTTCGACGCGCTGCGGCCCGGCACGGTGCTGGAGCGGTTCAACTGGACAGTCCAGGCGAGCCGTGCACGGTTCACGCCGCGCAGCGCCCCGCTGAAAGCGATGGCGCGCGCGACGCCCGACGAGGCCGCGCTTGACCTGCTGTACTTTCGTGTCGAGCGCCAGACGATCTCCAAACTGCCCGGGACAGGCGCTGTCCTGTTCACCATCCGGGTCTGCATGGACCCTCTATCGGCGGCACTGCCGGATGCGCATCACCGGAAAGCCTTCGCGGCGGCGTGGGACGGCATCGACCCGGCCCTTCGCGCCTACAAGGGCTGGCTGGCCTATGACCGGCTGGTGCGCGCCGCGCTTGCGCAACTGGCCTGACCCCACGCCCGGGTGGACGGATTGCCCGTCGGCCCCTAGATCAAGCGGGATCGGAGCAACCGGAGACCCCTATGAAATACTGGCTGATGAAATCCGAACCCGATGCGTGGAGCTGGGACCAGCAAAAGGCCAAGGGTAAGGCGGGCGAGGAATGGTCCGGCATCCGGAACTATACGGCGCGCAACTTCATGCGCGACATGAAGCTGGGTGATCAGGTCTTCTTCTATCATTCCAACAAGGGGCTTGAAGTGGTGGGCATTGCCGAGGTTTGCGCGCTTAGCGCGCCGGATTCCACGACGGATGATGAGCGGTGGGATTGCGTCCACATTCGTGCGCTGGCCGACATGCCAAAGCCAGTGACGCTGAAGGACGTGAAAGCCAATCCGAATCTCGCCGAGATGAGCCTTGTGAAATCCTTCCGCCTGTCGGTGCAGCCCGTGCTGGCGTCTGAATGGAAAGAAGTCTGCCGGATGGGCGGGCTTGACCCGAAGACGCTGAAGCCCGTCTAGGCCCGCAGCTCAGCGCTGGCGCAGGCCGTCAGCCAGGCGGTAAATGGCCGTGTCGAAGGCTGCCTTCAGGCTCGGGTCGAGGTCTTCATGTTCCGCCAATGCCTTGCGCATGCACGCCATCCAGGCGTCGCGGTCTTCCGGCCCGATGTCGAAGGGCCGATGCGCGCTCCGGATGCAGGGCCGGGCCGGATCCTCGAAATAGTCACGCGGCCCGCCCAGCCAGCCGGTCAGGAAACTTGCCACATGCACGGCAACGGCTTGCAGGTCATCCCCGTGCATGGCGCGGATGCGCGCGGCGGCAGGATCCTCGTCCATGATCTGATAGAGACGCCGCGTCAGCTGCGCGACGGCAGCAGCGCCTCCAAACAGGGCAAAGGGCGAGTCCTGTGTCTGCATATCCGTCTGTGTCATGGCGCGGATTAGACACCACTGCTCGCGCATTTCAACGCGGCGCGCGGGCGCACGGAATTATACGTAGGCGAGGTCCATCGCGGCCTCGCAATGAATGCGGGCGCTGTCATAGACGGGCAGGGGGCTATTGGCTGCGTTCAGGACGAGGCCGATCTCGGTACAGCCGAGGATAACGCTGTCGGCGCCGCGGGCCGCTAGCGCCGCGACGATCTCGACATGGCGGCGTGTGGTCTCCGGCGTGACGATGCCCTTCACGAGATCATCGAAGATGATGCGGTGGATGTCATCGCGCTCCTCCGGTTCCGGGACGACAGGCGGCGCACCGAACGTGCCGGCAAAATGGGCCGGATAAAAGGGTTCCTCCATCGTGTAGCGGGTGCCGAGCAGGGCGGGCACACTGCGGCCGTCGGCAAGCAGGCGCGCCGCAGTTGCGTCGATGATGTGAATGAATGGCACGGAGAGGGCTTGCTGAAGGGGTGCGGCAACTTTGTGCATGGTGTTGGTGGCGAGAAGGATGAGTTCCGCGCCTGCGCCTTCAAGGCGCTGGCCTGATTCGGCCAGCTGGCGCCCGGCTTCGTCCCAGGCGCCGGATTGCTGCAGCGCCTGAACTTCACTGAAATCCAGTGCGTCGATCATCACCCTTGCGCTGGCATTTCCGCCCGAACGGACGCGGGCGATTTCACACAGGGTTTGATAGTAGATCACGGTCGAGGCGGGCCCCATGCCGCCTATGATGCCAATCTTTTTCATCCGCGATTGCCCTCTTCGAAACCCGCAAGCGTCCATTCGGCAAACTGCGCCAGGTCGCCGCCCGTGAACAGGAAGCCTGCCACACCTGCCGCACGGGCAGCATCAATATCTGTCTGTTTGTCGCCGATGAGGAAACTGGACTCGCGCTTCACGGGGAAGTCGGCCATCGCCTTCAGCAGCATGCCGGGTTTCGGCTTGCGATCGAAACTGTCACGCCGGTAGCGCGGATTTTCACCTTCCTCGTGATAGGGACAATAATAAACGCGGTCGATGATGGCACCTTGTCCGGCGAGCTCGCCAAGCATCCATTCGTGCAGGGTGTGCATGTCGTGCTCGGAATAGAGGTTGCGCGCGATTCCGGATTGATTGGTGACCAGGAAAACGAACCAGCCGCGCGCCTTGAAGGCCGCGATTGTCTCAGCCGCGCCGGTGATCCATTCAAAGTCCGAAACCTTGCTGACATAGCCCTTGTCGACGTTGATCACGCCGTCGCGGTCGAGGAACAGGGCAGGGCGCTGGTAGGTCATACTGGCGCTCTTTGCCCGTGTGTCCGGAAAGTTGCAACACTTGCCAACCCGCCGAAATGGCTGGACCTGTCCCTGAAAACGCGGTTGTCTTTGTGCAGAGGGGCCGGCAAGAGCCTCCACTCAGGACCCATGGGAGGGCAAATCTATGGAACAATATCTACCGCTCATTCTGAGCGCCGTCGGCGGTACGGTGCTCGGACCGATCTTTTCGAAGCTGACCGGCGGCAGCGGCACCGGCGGTGTCATTGGCGGCATTCTCGGCGGAATAGGCGCTCATTACGGACTTGATGCTGCAAATGTGCAGGTCCTTGGAGACGCGGCAGCCGGGGCCACAACGCCCATGAACATCCTTAACAGCCTGCTCGAGGGCGGCGTTGGCGGTGGTGTGGTTGGCGTGATCGTCGGCTTGTTGATGAAGAGCAGAGGCTAGCGCCTTCGTTATCTGAACCGAATGTCAAAACCATCTGGCGGTCCGGCCTGAGCCGGATCGCCTCTTTTATTCCGCGGCAGCCGGCAGGGCGCTCCGGTTTTCCCGCACCCCGCGCATGAATGGCACGATTGCGAGGATAGTCAGCAGGCCTGCCAGCAGAAAGGCTGCGCCGCCAAACGCGAAGGGCGCGCTGTCACGGGTGAAGTAAAAGAGTGCCCCATTCATCGCCAGTGGGCCGAGTATCATCGCCAGCGAATTCAGGCTGGCACTTGCGCCCTGCAACTCACCCTGCGCATTGCGCGGCGTCAGTGTCGACATCAGCGAATTGATGGCCGGACCGGTCACGCCCCCCAGGGCACCTATGGGGATGATCGCATACACGATCCAGGCCTGCCCGGCGAAGGCATACGCAAACATGACCAAAGCGCTGATCGACATGCCCAACAACGCCGTGCGTACCGTGCCAAGCCGCTTCAGGATAATGCCCATCAGGCCGGCCTGGACGACTGCCGCGCCAATGCCGACGAGGCCAAGCGAGAAGCCAATCTCTTTCGGGCTCCAGTCGTAGCGGATCTCGCCATGCACCGACCAGGTGGCAGGGTAGACGGTATGCGCAAGGAAGAAGATACCCGCGGCCAGCAGGAACCATGAAACCTGTGGCAGTCTGGAAAAGTGCTTGACCGCACCGAATGGATTGGCGCGCCCGATTTCAAAGGACCGCCGGTCAGCCTTGGCAAGGGATTCCGGCAGCACGAACAAACCATAGCAGAAATTGACGGCCGCGAGGCCCGCCGCTGCAAAGAAGGGCGCGCGCGGACTGATCTCTCCGAGAAAGCCGCCGAGCACCGGACCGAACACGAAGCCGAAGCCGAAAGCGGCGCCAATCATGCCGAACGCGCGGCCGCGGTCGGCCGGTTCGGTGACATCGGCAATATAGGCGTTCGCCGTGGAATAGGTGGCGCCCGAAACCCCCGACAGGGCCCGTCCGATGAACAGCAGCCAGATCGAACTGGCAAAGCCCATGATGAGGAAGTCGATGGCGAGCGTGCCAATCGAGACAAGCAGGACCGATCGGCGGCCGAAATGATCGGAGAGGGCGCCGATGGTCGGACCGAACAGGAAATTCATCAGGGCGTAGGTCGCTGCCAGAAGGCCCAGCCATATGGTGGAATCCTCCGGCGGCACGTGCAGCATGTCCTGAACGAGGCTGGGGATGACCGGAATGATCAACCCGAAAGCCAGCATGTCAATGGCGACGGTAATCAGGACAAACAGGAAGGCATTCTTGCCGTGTTTGCGGGGAGCGGGCGTATCGGTCATGTGCCCGCTTTGGGCGGGAATGGCGGAAAGGTCAATCGGTGCGTTGTTGCGATTGCCCGGCTGCAATCACGCCCCTTCCTGGAACACTTTGCGTGGCGCCGATCCGAACAATTTCCGCCACCGCGACAATTATGAAACGGACAGGCACGCAAACGCATATTAGAATGCTGCATGGCCGAAGGCATTCCGATTACGCGGGTTGATGTTCCGATGAGCCGGATCAATGCGATCCGCTCAGCCGTGCGCGAGGTCACGCATCTCGGGAACGCGCCCGATGCGTCGCGGCTGGCGACGCTTGACGACGCGCCAGCACTTCTCGCTTTCCTGTCCGACCCGGCCGTGCATGCGCCGATCTATACCCTGCCGCGCCCGTTGACCGAGGCGAGCGTCCACGCCTTCATTGAAGACCACCTCGTCCAGCGCGAGGCGGGCGAGGGCCTGTTGTTCGTGCGCGGCGAGGCGGATGCCATTCTTGGCTACAGCGATATCCAGGTCTGGCCGCATTGGGCGGCCGCCGAACTGGGCGGGGCGCTGCATCCGTCATTGCACCATCAGGGCAGGGGGTCGCGCGGGGCGGCAGAAAGTTTTGCCTGGATGTTCGAGGCGCTCCACCTTGACGTGATCTGCGAAACGGCGAGCCATGAAAACGTGCCGACCCAGCGCATGCTGGACGGGTTCGGGTTCACGCGCAAAGGCGAGATCCAGAGCGTCCGTCCTGACGGCACGACACGTGCATCACTGGTGTGGGAAATCACGCGCCGAGACTGGTTCCGCCTTCATCCTGCCTGACCGCTCAGGCGCCGACGTCTATTCAATGTCTGACAGGTAGTCGATGATGAGTTTGCGCTTTCTGGAATCCAGCGGATAGTAATCAAGATACATTGTAGTGTCCGGGTACATTATTTCCGGGTCCTTGAGGAACTTGTTCAGCTTGCTTTTTGTCCACTTGCCGCCTGCTCGTTCAAGTTCTTCGCTATAGGCGTAATTCTCCAGCGTTCCCACAGGGCGGTTGATCACGCCGTCCAAGGCCGGACCGATTTTTTGCCTGCCATGCACATCGTGACATCGCGCGCAGTTTTGCCGGAACAGGTCGCGCCCCTCAGTGGTGCTGCCCAGCTTGGGCAGGAAATCGGCCTCCAGTGCGTTCACGGCGGTGTAACCTGCGATTGCGACCGGTTCGGATACGTCCTTCTTATTGGCGGGCACGTCCTTGAGGAGGATCAGGGTCTGGTCATGTCCGCCTAGCAAGGCGATCCAGCCATTGTCGAGAATGTGAACATCTCGCAGCCGCGTACCCATCTCGATTTGCTCGGCATAGAGAAGGTCGTCCCCGTGCCGCCGCAAATGGAACAGGGATTGCGCACGAAGCGAGGTCGCGAGAAGATCGCCTTCCCACAATTCAAATGCCAGCGGATTGGCCGGAATGGTCGCGAGCGCGGAAATGCCGATCGACGGCATAAACGCCATGACCGGTCGCACGCCGCCCTCGTGGCGGCCCTGCACGGGGTTAGTGTGCATGGGGCGACGAGGTCTCCCATAGTGCATGCCGAGAGAGACATTCGGCCATCCATAATCGGCATCGCGCACGATGAGGTTGATCTCATCCCCGCCCTGAGGCCCATGCTCGGCCTCCCAGATACGACCCTCATTGTCGAATATGAGGCCTTGGGCATTGCGCACGCCGCTGGCGTATATTTCGGACTCTCCGGTGTCGACATGAATCTTGAGAATCTTGGCGTAGTCATTGTCGTACTGTCGCCCGACCCGATCCTCAGCGTGGAGTTCCCACTGGAGGCCGAAATCGCCGACCGTCATCAGCATGTTTTCGTCGTCGAGCATCAGCATGGTGCCGCCGGATTCAAGGCCGAAATAATGCCAGTCGAACTCTTCCATACTGATGCAGTCTCTGACGCGGTAGATTTCCTCCCAATCATCGCTGGCGACCTGGATGTCGTTATTGCGTGTGTCGAGCAGGGTCTTGCTGATGACGACGCAGATTTCGCTACTGTCGGGAACGAAGATGTGATGGCTCACATAAAGCGTAGCCTTGTCCGGGGTGCTGTCCGGTTGGATCATGATATCGTGCACCCGGTACCAACGGTTGTTGAAGGTTGGTTGGTCGGCGAATATTCCGGACTGTAGCTGTTCAAAATCCATTGGTACACGCACGGGGCTGTATTTGATCTCTCCATCCGTAATATCGACCATCGCGATATGTCCGGAGGCGGATACATAGAGGACTGTCGAGCCAATCGAGTCGATTGCGCCGCCTGATGTAATGTTGACCGTATCGCCGAGACGAATGTCGGCACGGTCCATGCTCAGCAGTCCTGTTTCAATCGTGGACCACTCAAAGTATAATTGATCTGCGTAAGGATTGGCCTTCTTAGTCAGGAACTCTGTCTTGATGTAGGATTTGATGTCGTCCTTGTGTCCCAGTACGAACAGGCCGGCCCCGCCGGCCAGGAATGCAGAGAAAAGCGCCGCGATCGCCAAAGTGAGGCTCAGCCACGTACGCTGGGCAATGTATGCCCAGGTGCTCTTGATAAAGTTCGGCATAAAGCCACCCACGTGTCAGGTCGTTACTCGCAGCTTGCGTATTCCACTAAGCGAACGCTCACGCAACACTTATGCCGCGATCTGGACCTGAATGAATAATAATCGGGCACCAGTATACACGTGGCTGGAGATTTCCCGACGTGCTCCGGGGAAATGTGTATCAAAGTTGCCTCTCGTAACCCGTGGCGGGACGGTCAGGTTCCTCCGTGAGCACCCAGGAATGGCACAATCTGGCCCAATAGGACGGGAATGATGCGGTCCGGCAGGTCATGACCCCATTTCCCGATCACTTCGAGTCGCGCGCCGGGAATGCGGCTTGCGATGTCGCGGCCCGCTTCGGGCCGGATCAGCGGGTCCATCGCGCCGTGCAGGACAAGGGTCGGATGGGTGATGCCTCCGAGCCGTTCATGCCAGCTCGGTTGGGCAACAATGGCGGCATATTGCCGGGCGACCCCCATCGGGCGGTCAGACCGGTTGAAGTCTGCCACCGTCTGTTCCCGGATGGAGTCGTCTGTGGCGCGGATATCCTCATGCGAACCGATGACGCGGCGCGACTTGACGGCAAGCTCGGCAACCGCCTCGGCGGTGCGGGTTTCGGGCACGGCCGTCAGGGCGGCCTGGGCTTCGGGCGTACTGCGCGGCAGGTCAGGTGCACTGGACGTGGTCATGACCGGGATCAACGTGCGCACGCGCTCCGGATGGTTGAGGGCCATCAGCTGCACGATCATGCCACCCATCGAAACGCCGAGGACGTCGGCCTTGTCTGCGCCAAGTGCCGTGACCAGTGCTGCAGCATCGGCCGCCATGTCATTCAGGAGATAGGGCACGACCTTTTCGGGCGGCGTGCCGGCTGAGATGGCCTGCACGATATCGCGCGGGGCGGGCGGCACGATCCCGGAAAATTCCGTACTCAGGCCAATGTCGCGATTGTCGAAACACACGACGCGGCGCCCGGCATCGGCAAGCCCGCGCTTCAGGGCATCGGGCCAGCGGGTTAATTGCCCGGAAAACCCGGAGACGAGCAGCATCAGCGGGTCATTGGATGACCCGGTTTCCTCATACTCGATCTCGATACCGTTTGCCTTTATGCGCGCCATTTGCGGCCTCCCATGCCTGCTTCTTGTTGCAGACGAGTAGAGGACATGTGGCCTTGCCTGTAAATCCTAGCGGCCAAGCTCTTTCATCGCATCGTCGAGCCCGGACAGCGTCAGTTCGAACATGCGGTGCTCGCCGATCAGTTCGCGGATCAGCTTGATGGAGCCGGTATATTCCCATGCGCCTTCCTTGACCGGGTTCAGCCAGACAAGATTGGGAAAGCGCTGCACGAAACGCTGGATCCAGATGCCGCCGGCCTCCTCGTTCCAGTGCTCGACCGAGCCGCCGGCATAGGTGATCTCATAGGGGCTCATCGTGGCATCGCCGACGACGATGACCTTGTAGTCGGACGGGAACTTGTTCAGCACGTCCCAGGTCGGGATGCGGTTGTTCATGCGACGGCGATTGTCCTTCCACAGGCCCTCATAGGGGCAGTTGTGGAAGTAATAGTATTCGAGGTTCTTGATCTCGGACTTGGCGGCCGAGAACAGCTCTTCCATGATGCGCACATAGGGGTCCATCGAGCCGCCGACATCGAGCAGCAGGAGCACCGACACGGCATTGCGCTTTTCCGGGCGCATCTCGATGTCCAGATAGCCCTTGCGGGCGGTGTTGCGGATGGTCGAGTCGAGGTCCAGTTCGTCCGGCGCGCCCTTGCGGGCCCATTTGCGCAGGCGTTTCATGGCGACCTTGATGTTGCGGGTGCCAAGCTCGACATTGTCGTCGTAATTCTTGAATTCGCGCTTGTCCCACACTTTCACGGCGCGTCGGTGGCGGGATTTTTCCTGGCCGATACGCACGCCTTCGGGATTGTAGCCATTGGCGCCAAAGGGCGATGTGCCGCCGGTGCCGATCCACTTGTTGCCGCCTTCATGGCGCTTTTTCTGTTCTTCGAGGCGCTTCTGCAGCGTTTCCATCAGCTTTTCGAAGCCGCCCATGGCCTCGATTTCGTCCATCTCTTCCTTGGTCAGGAATTTTTCGGACATCTTGCGCAGCCATTCCTCGGGAATGTCGGTCACATCGACGGCGTCTGCCATGCTGTCGAGGCCCTTGAAGACGTGGCCGAAAACCTTGTCGAACTTGTCGATATTGCGTTCGTCCTTCACCAGGGCGGCGCGCGAGAGATAATAGAAGTCGGTCACCTCCATATCGATGACCTGCTTGTCCATCGCCTCCATCAGCATCAGGTATTCCTTCAGCGTGACCGGCACCTTGGCTTCACGCAATTCATTGAAGAAATTGAGGAACATGGGGCATCTTTCCTGTCTTGAGGCTAAAAGATAACGTGCCTTGGGGCCCATGTCCAAGCTGACGCAGCGAAAAGCACGGCGCTCATGTCCGGTTCACCCGTCATGGCTTACAAACAGGGCCATGTTGAAGGCCATCCCGCTCCTGTTCGCAAGCCTGTGCCTGATGCCGCTGGCCCAGGCTGCGCCAATGGCCTGTAGCGGCTCAGGCGAAGCCAGGTGCATGTTTGAAGCGATCTGGGACGCGGCAGGCGTGCTGCCGTCCGAAAAGCAGGCGCGCCTAAAGCCGGCATTCCTGGAAACGGTCAGCCGCGCAGATGATGCGGCGCTCCTGCGATCATGGGAGACGCGCTTGGGCGTCACGACCCGCCATCGCACACCCCCGATCGACTATGCGAAGGACCAGGCACAGGCCGTGGTGGCAGAGGCCGGCTGGAGCGGGTTTGAACAGCGCGCCCGTGCCGGGACCGCGCCGTTCAATATCGGCCGGCCGGAAATCATGGCGGCAGGTGTGCGTCTCGCAGCCGATGAAACCACCCGGCGCCGCCTGACAGCCGCCATGTTTGACCTGGCGCAGACAAAGACGACGCGCGGCGGCATGGGCGATGATTTCGAGAAGGGTGATTTCGGGCATGCCCTGGCCGAACTCTCCATGCAGCACTGCGATCTGGCCGGTTTTGACCGGGCCGTCGCTCTGACGCCTGCGCCGGACAGTTTGCGCTACGCCCTCTGGCGGGCCCGCATCACCGGCAATGCCGGCCAGTTGGCCAGCCGGATCCGGTCAGAGGCTGACGCTGACGACACGCGGCATGTCCGCAATGCGCTGGAAGGCTATGGCCCGATTGTTTCGCTTGGCTATTGCCAGACCCTGTAAGTGAGACAGATTGTCAGTCAGGCTTCCCGCCGCATGGGAACCGGTTCATAAGGGGCCGCGATGACTGAATTTCACGATGATATGGCCGATCCTGACGGCGACCCTCCCGAAGCCATTTGTGGCAGCAAGGAAGTGGGCGCGATTGCGCACCTCTACCGCGCGGAAGTCTACCGCTCGACCGTCTGGCGCCAGCGCCTCGACCAGACCACGAACTGGGCAGTGATTTCGACCGGTATCGGTCTCTCCGTGGCCTTTGCCAGCGCGCAGGCCTCGCCATTCCCCATCGTGCTCGTCGGCGCGCTTTGCATCGTGTTCCTGACACTGGAATCGCGCCGCTATCGCTTTTTCTATGTCTGGCGGTTCCGCGCGCGCGTGCTGGAAATTGCCTTCTATGTGCCAATGCTGCGCGGGGAGGGGGCCCGCATCCCGATCGACCGGGGCACGGCTCTGTCAGACGATTACGAGAAGCCGCAATACCGGATTTCGAATATTCGGGCCATCGGCCGGCGCCTGCGGCGCAATTATGGCTGGCTGTTTGCCATTCTTGGTGCCGCGTACTTTGCGAAGATCGCCATCCACCCGACCGATGTCGAAACCTGGTCGCAATTCGTGCGCCGCGCGCACATTGGCCCGATCCCTGGCGAGGTCGCCATTGCCTTCGGCCTGTTGTTCCATGCGATCTGGATCACCATTGCGGTCAAAACCTGGCTCGACGAGCGGCATGACAAGTCAAAGATGGCCGACTTCCTGAAGAGCCGGGAGGACGTCAACAAGCGCGCCAATGCGCTGGAGCGCGAGGAAGCCCAGGCCGAAATGGATATTCTCGGGCATTAGGTCCGGCTTAGTGCCTGGCAAACAGAGAATGGATTTTTACGGCCATCTCGGATTGCCGGCTGACATCCAACTTGGCCAAGGCTGATTTGAGGAAGCTGCGGAAGGTCGAAATTTTCACGCCCATCCGTTCAGCGGCATCGTGCGGCGCTGCTCCTTCGGCTATCAGCACCGCTGCTTCGGCCTCCCTCTGGGTCAGCGCAAAGGCAGCCGACAACAGGGAAGTGGCCCCTGCCGGCAAGGTTTGCGGGAAATTGAAGGTGATGATGGCAAGGTGCTTTTGACGTGCACCGCCTGCCAGGGTCCTCACATCATCAGACAGATCGCTGTCGAGCCGGGTAACACGGACCACCGCTGAAGCTGCGCGATCCGGTGCGGTCATGACAAATATTGCCGGGATTCCATTCATAATGGTCATGCTGAGTGAGTGCTGGAGTGCGTCGCTGGCAGTTTTATTGTGAATCATCAGCCTTCCGTGCCGGCTTCCGACGCCGCACTTTTCTACAAGAAGCTGATCCGCCGAGTCATTCATCGCAACAATGCGGAGGGTTGGGTCAACGATGAAGGCGGCACCCGGAATGTGATCAATCGCCTGTTCCAGCATGTTTCGCTGGCGCTTCATGTCTCCGAATACCTGCTGCAGGCTGAATGCCCGCTTCAGATGCGGTGCCAGATACAGCATTTTCTCGAAGTCGCAGGTCTGGAACACGCCTTGCGATTTCGAACGGTAGAGCGAAATGCTTGCCGTCAGGTCCGGAGTGTCCACAACGCGTGTGCTCATGCCATCAAATGTGTCCGCTGCTTCCAGCACGTGATGCCGGTAGTCCGCAGCTATGTCGGAATAGGCGCACATTTGGTGGCCGGACAGGACGGTTTCGGATGTCCTGACAAGGAACTCCCGCATCCAGACGTCATGATGCCAGAGGTTATGATTATATGCTTCAGCCGAATCCGGGCTGACATTGCTTTGCAGCAGAAAGTAACGATCCGGCTCTGCGATAACGACAGCCGAGGAATGCGACTCGAACTCGTCCTGGAGGAGGTTTGCCAGAATGGCCAAACGTCTCCTGTCGGTTACGATGCCGTAGATGTCTGCCACCAGTTCATCGAGCATAACCTGCTTCTTATGCCAGTAGAAGCAGACGCAAGTCTAGATAGAAAGGAAGCCGACCCTTCGCCGAGTCAGGCAAAATTACGCAAAGCCAGCAGCGCGAAGACGGGGGGAGATCAGCCCGCCGGGCCGCGCCGTCCGCCGCCATCCTGACGGCGTGAGAGGAAGGCGAGGCGTTCGAACAGGGCAACGTCCTGCTCGTTCTTCAGGAGCGCGCCGTGCAGCGGCGGCGTCAGGCGCTCGGGATCCTTCTCGCGCAGGGTTTCCAGGTCGATATCCTCGTTCATCAGCAGCTTCAGCCAGTCGAGCAGCTCGCTTGTCGACGGCTTCTTCTTGACGCCCGGCAGTTCGCGCATGGCGTAGAATGTGGTGAGGGCATCGCCGACCAGCTTGTTCTTGATCTTGGGGAAGTGCACGTCGATGATTTCGCGCATCGTCTCTTCGTCCGGGAATTTGATGAAGTGGAAGAAGCAGCGGCGCAGGAAGGCGTCCGGCAGTTCCTTCTCATTGTTCGACGTGATGATGACGATCGGGCGAACCTTGGCCTTCACGACCTCGTTCGTCTCGTAGACATAGAATTCCATGCGATCGAGTTCCTGCAGAAGGTCGTTCGGGAACTCGATGTCGGCCTTGTCGATCTCGTCGATCAGCAGGACAGGGCGCTTCTTGGCGGTGAACGCCTCCCACAGCTTGCCTTTCTTGATATAGTTCTTGACGTCCTTGGCGCGCTCTTCGCCCATCTGGCCATCGCGCAGGCGCGACACGGCGTCATATTCATAGAGGCCCTGATTGGCCTTGGTCGTGGACTTGATGTGCCATTCAATCAGCTCGCAATCGAGCGATTTGGCGACCTCGATGGCCAGCACGGTCTTGCCCGTGCCGGGCTCGCCCTTGATCAGAAGGGGGCGCTCCAGCGCAATGGCGGCATTCACGGCCACTTTCAGGTCATCAGTGGCGACGTAATCCTTGGTGCCTTCAAAACGCATGGGCCCGGGTCCTCTTTTCGTGTTTCGACGCCACAATAGGCTGCATGCTTCGCTGAGCAAGCTTTGACGTTGCGGGAAGACTGTCATTCCGTGAAAAAGTGGTAATCGCGCCATTCCCCTACAGAAACGGCTTCGCACCATGTGCGCGCCGTGCTATACAGGAATGGCCATGCGCGCCGCCACAGAGCACCAGCTTCAGCTTAGCGTCGCGCCCGCCCCTGGCCTGCCATTCCTAAGCAGGAAAGGCATTTCAGGGTGGGTGCAGGCCGTATGATCCAAAATGCCCGATGATAACGGGCGCATGGCACTATTGCCCCATCAGCGTTCCCGACAGGATTAACGCCTGGCAATCAAGCGTTAACGCCTTTCTGCAAAATTCATGGAATTAGGCAGGATCGGATTCGCGTGCGATGCCCTTGAAGCTTTCCCTGAAGCCCGGCGAGACGTTCGTGGTCAATGGCGCTGTTGTCCGCAATGGCGACCGGCGGGGCGTGCTTCTGCTGGAAAACCAGGCCCGCGTCCTGCGGGAAAAGGACATCCTTCGCCCCAATGAGGCAACAACGCCCGTGCGGCGCGTGTATTTCGCGATCATGCAGATGTACCTGCTCGGCGAGATTGATGGCCCGGCCTATACACAGACGGCTGAAGCCGCAGCGGCGCTGCTGGCTGAAGCCTCGACGGAAGACGAACGCGCGGCCGTGCTGGAAATTTCCGCAGATGTCGCGGCGGCCGATCTGTATCGGGCGCTCAGCCGTTGCCGCAAGCTGATGACGGCAGAGACGGCAGGTGCCAGCTGATGGCGGATGGCAGCCTCTTGCGCGCGCGTGCCCAGCCTGGCGATGGCCGCCTTGGTCTCGACGAGGCCATCACGCGCCTTGAGGCCGGGCAGGGGGACGGCCTGGTTGTCGATCTCGGCAATGGACGCACAGCGATTGCAGACGGGCATCGCGGCAATGACGGGTTGCTCCAGCGCCTTCGCGGACACCGCATGATGGTGGCGCTTGCCTCCGGCGCGGCGGACCTTTCGCAATTCTCGGCCTCTGCCGGTGCAGTCAAGGTTTCTCCGCTTGTGCAGGAAATACTCGACGCTGCCGTCCAGAGGGATTAGGGGCCTCGCGCATGAGCGCAGAACTTGTTTCCCTTTTCACCGCGACATTCGTCACCTTTTTCGTCCTGATCGATGCATTGGGCGTGGCGCCGATCTTTGCGACCCTGACAGCGCAGGGCGATGCTGCCTATCGCCGGAGAATGGCGTTCAAGTCCACGTTCGTGGCGACCATTATCATGTTTGCCTTTGCCTTCGGCGGATCATGGCTGCTCGGGGCCATGCACATCTCGATTGATGCCTTCCGGGCCGCAGGCGGCGTCCTTCTGTTCCTGATCGCGCTGGACATGGTGTTCGAGAAGCGGACCGAACGCCGCGAGCATCGCGCCGAAGAAGTGCTGGGCGGTCATAAGCCGGATACGGAGCTGGATGATGTCTCGGTCTTCCCGATCGGCATTCCCATGATTGCCGGGCCGGGTTCCATCGCCACCGCCATGTTCTACATGTCGGGTGCCACCGATTGGACCGAAAAGGCCGTCGTCCTGTCGGCGATCGGTCTGAACCTTCTGCTCACGCTCATCATCTTCCTGGCCGCCGGGCCTTTGGTGCGCCTCATGGGCGCCAGCGTCGCCGGCGCGATGACGCGCATCCTGGGCGTCATTCTTGCCGCCCTCTCGGTACAGTTGCTGATTGATGGTATCAAGGGCGCATTCGGCCTTGGCTGATGCCTATTGCGGCGCTTCCAGCCGGGGCGGGCGGTGAAGGTTGCGCCGGAATGTCGACAGCGTCACCCAGAACATGATGAGCCCCGCAGCCGTCAGTCCCATGAACTGAAGCACCAGTTCTCGCGTCCAGCGCACACCTGTATCGGCAATGCGCAAGGCGTGCGGTCCCATTTGCTTGACCAGTGCCACGGACCGGTCGCCGCCGGCCTCGGCAATCAGGCGCACCCGGCGCAGGTCGGCGCTGTCCTTGACCTGTTCGATCAGCGTCACGGCAGCTGACGGATCTGTCAGCGATCCGATACGGTCAATCTGTGCGAGATCTGTTTCCAGCCGTGCCAGGCCGGTCGGGTCAATGGCGCCCTGATATGCCGCCCTGACGCGTTCGACCCGCACCTTGGTCGTGGCCAGTTCTGCAAAGGCATCTTCCAGGGCCGGTTTGAGGGCAGAGTCGGGCAGCGCGTCATCCAGCCGGTCGGTCAGGTATTCGGTGAATTCCGGCGTGATGCGCCGGGACCGGCGCGCCGATTTCAGGATCGACAGCGCACGGATGTTCGTTTCAACATCGGAATCCTGATCGCCAGTCTGCGCCAGCCCGATCCCTGTAATCTTCAGCACGAGCTTGTCGACACGGTCGCCCTCCAGCCAGCGCTCGGAATGGTTGGCGAGGTCGGCATGCGTTCCCAGCAAGGCAAAGCGGGCTTCGGTGACCGGTGCGTCTTCTTCGTCTGCCGCCGGATCACCTTCGGTCGTCGCTTCGTCCGGCGTGCCTGAGCCGCTTTCTTCCACCGGTTCGGCCTGTGTGTTCTGATTGCGCGCAGATCCCAGGGCGGCAGCAAACCGCTGGCTGACCTCGACCGGCAGCTTCCTGAGGGCGGCCATGGCGATGCGCTCGTCCTCGGTGCCGGTCACTTCGGCATTGGCCGCCACCATCAGCTCCTTCACCTCGTCGCGGCTCAGCATCTGGGGCGCTGTCATGAGGAAGCCGCGGGCTGCGTTGACATCGCGCGCGGTCAGTTCGCGCAGGACGATATCATGCCAGAATTTGTATTTGTCAGCGGCGTTGCGCGGGGCCATCGCGGCGAAGGCCTCGTCCATGTTGTTGCGTGTCTGATCAATCGCCTCGACAGAGGGCGCATCAGAGAAGGTGGCGCCTGAAAAGGCCCCGCCGAGTATCTGCGCCCCGATGACCGGCATGAGAATAAGCAGTGAGTTGAATATCACGGCCTGCATCCAGCCGGAGGAGCGGATTGATCTTTTCCGTCGGCGGGCCATGAGCACTGAATCCGTTGCGAAAGCTGCACATTGGACGAGGGTTCATAGAGCGCGGGCTCGCCCTAAAGATCAAGCCTTGGCCTGCTAATTGCTTCTGGAATGGTGCCTTTGGAACCTATTCTTTATGTCACAATACCACCGTTTATACATCTTAACGTCACAATTAACTGAAAACGTTGGGAAAAATAACTGCGCGGCGGCGATTGCGATGAATCGCTTGCCGCTCTATATCGGGCCCATCCTGATTAAAGGAGTCTGCTATGAGTATTGAACTATCAGACGACTACCGCCCCTCCGACGACGAGGAGTTCATGAACGAGCGTCAGCTGGCTTTCTTCCGGCGTCTGCTTGAGAACTGGAAGGCGGACATCCTCGACGGCGCAAAGCAAACGATCCACAACCTGCAGGACGAATCCGGCTCCTTGCCTGACATTGTCGACCGGGCCTCGGCTGAAAGCGACAAGGCACTGGAACTGCGCACACGCGACCGTCAGCGCAAGTTGATCTCGAAGATCGACAGTGCCCTGCGCCGCATCAGCGATGGCAGCTACGGTTTCTGCGAGGCGACGGGTGAGCCGATTGGCCTGCGCCGCCTGGAAGCGCGCCCAACGGCAACGCTCAGCCTCGAGGCGCAGGAGCGTCACGAGCGCAAGGAACGCACCCTGCGCGACGACTGATCGCGATTTTTCGCAATTCGCAAAACAAGAACGGCGGCCTCCCGGTTTTCGGAAGTGCCGCCGCCTTTTTTCCCATCAACCCAACGCCGCGGCGATTCTGCGTCGTGCCTCGTGCGTTAAGGGGATGATCGCATCAAGGTCCAAACGTTCCCTTACTTGACGGTAATCAGCCCCTTAACTCAAGCGGTGCTTGTTTAACTTTGCGCCTGAATCCATTAATGCCGCCGCTGCCTGCCACACTGCGAACGCAGCCGCTGGCGAAAAGTCCTAACCAAGCGTTAACCCTCTTGGGGCCACAATGGTCCCTTGATCCACCGGAAGCATGCCAACGCCCATGAACCGACCTCTGCCCGCCACTGCCGATGACGGATGGGACATGTCTCCAAGGCGTGAAAGCGCGGTAATGCTCGATATGCCGACCAGCTTTGAAACGTTCGAACAATCGGCCCGCAAGCCTGTTCTTCGCGGCAAGCTCAGCTCGGCCGAGATCGAGGCGCTTCTGCGCCCGGATCTCTCCGACATGGCGCCCGAACCGGCCCCTCCGCCGCCAAAGACGGTCACGCCGCGCCCGATACCGGACCTCGACCAGCCCCTGACTGCCCGCGCCGACCTGCCGGAGGACGCGTTACGCATCGCCGCGCGCCTGTCACTGGCATTCCGCCAGGGCTGCGGCCTGCGTGCCGCCGCCACGGTCACCGAAGCGTCGGCGGGAACCTTCGCCTCGGCGCTGGCTCCTCATTCCGGCGAAATGGGCCGCGCGATTGCCTGCTTTGCAGCGCCGAGCGGCGAGATCATCGCCATGCTCAGCCTGAGTGCGCCGCTTGCTGCTGCCCTCATTGAGAGCGCCTGCGGCGGCAAGCCCGGCCCGTTCGTGCCGCGTGAACTGACGCCGCTCGATGCCGCTCTGCTTGAAGGTCTCGTACGCCCGCTCGGGGCGGGCATCTCTCCGACTCTCAGCTTCTCGCGCATCGAAACCGATGCCGATTTTGCCGCCGCCCTCGCGCGGCCCGGCGAGGCAGATGTGATCGATCTCGATATCCGGTTCGATTCGGTGCGGATGCCCGCGCGGATGATCCTGGCCAGCGACGACCTGTTCGACCTGGTGCCAACGGCCCCCACACCCCACCCGTCCCGCACCCCCACAGCCCACCCCGTCCCCTCGGGCGCCGCGGTTACCGCCGTGCTCACCGCCCGTATCGCCAGCCTCAGCGTGCCCCTGTCGCGCCTGACAGACCTGAAGGCGGGCTCCACCCTGCTGCTCGGCCTGCCGGCGGACCAGCCCGTGGAACTCTTGTCAGGTGGCCGCAATGGCCCGGTCGCCGCCGAAGCGCAAATTGGCCGCAAGGGCGCCCAGATGGCCCTGCGCATCACGAAACGCGGCCCGGCCCTGCGCTAGGTCAGGTTGACCGCACCTTCCGTTTACGCGTCATGTGCTCCTCTGCGGCCGCACGTGAGGCTTCCGGCGACCCGCCGCTGCGCAGCTCGGCCTCCTTCTGTGCCCAGAGACGCTTCTGGTAATTTGTCGAGATGATATCCGTCACGACCAGCACGAAGATGACCAGGTAGAAACTGGATTTGCTCATCGCATCGATTGTGAAGCCGAAGATCGTCAGGTGCGCAATGTGCGCGCCCTCGGTGACGAGCAGCACCCCGACAAGGAAAAGGATGAACAGGCCAAGCACCTCGTACATCCTGTTTTTCTTAAGAAAATCGGCGACCGTATCGGCCATCAGCGCCATCGCGACACCTGATGCAATGATCGCAATCGCCATCAGCCAGACCTGGTAAGTGATCACGATGCCGCCCGCCGCATCGACAGATTTCTCATTGGCGATCGCCATGGCGGACAGGATTGAGTCAAACGAAAAGACGAGGTTCATGGCGACAATCAGGAGCGTTGCCTGAAGGACTGTTTTGGGTTTCCCGCCTTCACTGTGTTCGATGAACTCAACGCTCAGCAGGTGGGTGATTTCCTTGACGGCCGTGTAGATGATGAACGCGCCACCTGCGAAAGTGATCAGGCTCTGGAATGTGAACTCGCCGGCGAAGATACCCGGCAGGTTCACGCCGAACAGGGGCGCGGAAAGCGCATCGAACAGGGCGACGATGATGAATAGCAGGACAACACGGAACAGGACAGCAAGGCCGATGCCCCAGCGCCGCACCATGGGGGCCTTTTCCTCGCCGACGCGCTTGGATTCAATCGAGATGTAGAGAAGATTATCGAAGCCGAGAACGGCCTGCAGCATCAGCAGCATCAGGAGCGTAAACAGGCCCGATAGCGAAAAAACTTCCTGAATTAACCCTGCCAGCATGGCCCGGCCCCCTTGGTTCGAAACGTGTGCGTGTCAGGGGGTAGCGCGGCGACTCTAAAAATGTTCCGCTATCGCGCGTCAGCTTGTCTGATGAATTCCGCCTGGATTTCGATTTCCACCTCATCGGTAAGCAGGCCTGAATATCTCGACACGCCGAATTGTGTCCGGTCGATCCGGGCTGTTGCCGAAAATCCGATGACGTCCGCGCCGCGCAGCCGGTCGAACGCAGCGCCATTGAACCTGGCGTCCAGCGCAACGGGGGCCGTGACCCCATGCAGTGTCAGATCGCCCGAGACAGTGGCCGTCGTGTCACCTGTCAGCGTGACGGAGGTGGACTGGAACACCGCCTGGGGAAAGGCGGCCGCATCGAACCAGTCAGGCCCCATCAGCTCGGCGGCGAACGCCTCATTGGCTATATCCAGCGAGGTCATGTCGATCACCGCCTCGACGCTGGAACCGGCCGGATCGCCCGCATCCCCGGTAAGGCTCGCATCGAACATCTCGAACCGCCCGATATAGGTGGAGTAACCGAGGTGGTTGATCCGGAACAGGACAGCGGCATGCGTCTTGTCGAGCGCATAGTCGCCTGCCTTGACCTGCGCCGCTTCGGTGCTCACGTCCGGCTTCAGCAAGGGCGCGACCACAGACGCGCAGGCGGCGAGCAGGGCGAGGCTCAACCCCGCCGCTGCCGGTCTCAGCAGGCCTTCGCGCATCGCGTCAGCTCTCCTTTGTTTCCTCAACCCACGCCCGCACGTTCTGCTCCAGAATGGCCAGCGGAACCGCGCCATCTCTCAGCACAACATCGTGAAAGCCGCGAATGTCGAACGCGTCACCGAGTTCGGCTTTCGCCATCTCGCGAAGTTCGACAATTTTCAGCATGCCAATCTTGTAGGCGGTCGCCTGGCCCGGCATCACGATATAGCGGTCGATGGCTTTCTGGCAGTCGCCTTCGGGATTGGGCGTATTGTCCAGCAGATACTGGACCGCCTGTTCGCGGGTCCACTTCCTGTCATGGATGCCGGTATCGACGACGAGACGCGCCGCGCGCCAGATTTCCATCGCGAGCCGGCCAAAATCATCATACGGATCAGAATAGTATCCCATTTCCTTCGGCAACAGTTCCGAGTAGAGGCCCCAGCCTTCGGTATAGGCCGTGTAGCCGCCATACTTGCGGAAGCTTGGAATGCCTTCCAGTTCCTGCGCCATGGCAATCTGCATGTGGTGTCCGGGAATGCCCTCGTGGAAGGCCAGTGCCTGCAACTGGTAGGTCGGCATGTCCTGCATCCGGTAGAGGTTGGCGTAATAGGTGCCCGGGCGGCTGCCATCGGGGGCAGGGCGTGAGTAGAAGGCCTTGCCGGCTGACTGTTCGCGGAAGGGTTCCACCGCCTTCACGATCAGGTCCGCCTTCGGGAAGGTCTTGAACACGGTGGGCAGGTCTTCCCGCATGGCGTCGATCGCGGCCGTCGCCTCGGCAAGATATTCTGCGCGCCCTTCATCCGTATTGGGCTTGAAGAATTGCGGGTCCGTGCGGGTGAATTCGAAGAATTCCTTGAGCGTGCCCTCAAAGCCGACCTGTTTCATGATGCCGCGCATTTCGTCCTGGATGCGGGCGACTTCCGCCAGGCCCAGTTCGTGTATCTCGTCCGCCGTCATGTCGGTCGTGGTGATCTGTTTCAGGCGCATGGCATAATAGGCATCAGCGTCCGGCAGCTTCCACGCGCCGTCATCTGTCGTCGCAGCAGAGGTTTGCGCCTCAAGTTCGACAATGGCGGCCTCATAGGCCGGGCCAACACCATCGCGCAGCGCGGCGGCTGCGCGCGCGAGAAGCGGCTCTGCCTCTTCCTGTGTGATGGTTTCGGCCTCAACCAGGGCGGTGACCTTGTTGCGGAAGTCCTCCATGATCGGGCTGTCTTCGCCCGCGTCGATGAAGGGATAGCCCGTGATCACACCGCGCGAATCCGACAGGACATAATCATAAACAAAGCGCGGCGGCAGAATGCCCTTGGCGGCTGAAGCCTGCGCGTTGGCAACATTCTGGCCAAGATAGGCGGGAATGCCTTCGAGGCGTGAGATATAGGCTTCAGCATCCGACAGGCTGGTCACCTTGTGCTGGTTAACCAGGAAAGCCGGGATTCCCGACTGGACGCCGAACATCTGATTGAAAACATAGGCGTGATCGCGGAAGGGGAAGGCCGCTTCGGCCTGCGACAATTCGTATTCGGCCAGACGCCAGGACAATTTCGCCTGCGGGTCCAGCGTGTCATAGTCGAACGTCGCCTTCATTTCGGCCACGATGGCGCGCTGGAGTTCAATATCCCCCAGTGCGTGGGCTTCGGAGACATCGTCCCACTGGCCGTAATCGTCCTTGATGCCGAGATAGGTCTGGGTCATCGGGCTGCGGGCGACCGTTTCAAGGAACTTGGCCTCGAACCATGTGTTGAGCCGGGTACTTTCGTCCGCAATAGCTGCCTGAGGCGTTTCGGCGGGCGTGACCGTATCCGCGGCAGGGGTCTGCGCAGGCGTCGGGGTGTTGCAGGCGGCCAGAAACAGGATGGCGGCGATGGCAGTGGCGGTTCGCGTCATGGGAAGCTCCGAATCAAGTGAGGTTTGTGCAATTTCCACAGTGAGTCTTAACGCTTTTTTCGGTTTCGTTAACCTTTGCTGTGTCAAAGTAAGTGGACTAGGATTCCGCGACGGCTGAGTCGGCCAGGTGCCGGCGGAATCAGTGTATAGTGATCCGGCATGTTGCGATGCTGTCGGTGCAGGAGATGTAATACGCATGGATTCCCTGGAACTGACGCAGGCGGCCAATACGGGCGATGACGGCGAAACCACGGGCGGCGACGGCTTGTCTGCATGGGGTGGCCGCATCGACGTCATGCAGCTGCTGTTCTGGGGCTGCCTGCTGATTTCCATTGCCGCAGCGAGTGTTGCGCTCGCCTGGCCGAAGGCTTCCGGTGCGCCGGGGCCCATCCTGCTCATCACCATGGCGTCCGGCGGGCTCGTATTCCTGCTGTGGATCGTGCGCGGGGCAGGCCGGTTCCTCGGATTGTTTCCGGAGCGTGGATCGGCTGCGCGCGCTGTTCAGACAAATATTCCCCGTTTCGGCTGGATCGAGGCGCTCGACGAGTCAGTGCTGATCACCGACCAGGGCGGCGCGCCCGTTGCGGCCAACCAGTCCTATTCCGAACTCAGCCAGCTTGCCCTGATGATCGGCCAGGGGGATGGAGGCGCTGTCACGGTTGATCGCCTGTTCGGCGCCAATCCGGGTCTTGCGGCACCTGTCTACCGGCTGTCCAAGGCGGCCATGGCGGGTCAGGCTCGCCGCGAGGTCCTGCCGCCCATCACGATCGGCTCCGAACAGGTGCCGGCCCAGTTCGAGATCGGCGTCTCGCCCCTGCCGCGCCAGCGGGTGCTCTGGCGTATCCGCCGCATCGTCGGCCAGCAGGAGGCGACCGGCGCCTCTGACCTGAAGTCGCTCTATGTCGAAGATGCACCGATGGGTTTCTTTGCTGCCCGCCCGGATGGCACGATCACCTATGCCAATTCATGGCTTCGCGAACTGCTCGGCTTGCCGGAATCGGCCAAGAACATTCGCATCGACGACATCATGCGTCCCGAATTCGTGAAAATGCTCGCGCGTGACCGCAAGACCGGCGCGCCCGGCCGTGCGGACATCCAGCTGCGCGCCCGGGACGGCGTCGAAGTTCCGGTCCAGGCCATCACGACATGGGCCGGACGCGGGTCTGAAGCGGCTGGCCGCACGATCATCCTTGCCAACCAGCAGGTGATGAACGGCCAGGAAGAGCGCCTGAATTTTGCGTCATCGTCGCGCCCGCCGCGCCTTGAGGGCGATCCGATGTTCGACGACGCGCCGTTTGGCGCCGTGCGCCTGCAGGGCGACAGCGTGGACGGGGCAATCATTCTGGATGCCAACCGCGCACTCATGGAGATGACCGGCGGCGACGCGACGCCGGGCGGCCATTTCTCCAACCTGTTTGTGGCTGAGGACGGCCCGGATGCCCTGAACGCGTCGCTGATTGATGCGATCGACAAGCCTGTCGGCCTGAAACTGGCCGGACGCGAACAGCGTCACGTCAACGTGTTCGTTACGCTGGATGGCAACGGCCGGCCATCGGTGGCCTATGTCATCGACATCACCGAGCAGCGCGAGCTGGAACTGCGCCTCGCGCATGGCGAAAAGATGCAGGCCATCGGCCAGCTGGCCGGCGGCGTGGCCCACGATTTCAACAATGTGCTCCAGGGCATCATCCTCAACAATGAAGACCTGATGACCAGCCACCCTGTGGGCGACCCGTCCTACAACAACCTGAAATCGATCCACGAATTCTCGATCCGCGCCAAGGATCTCGTCCGCATGCTGCTCGCCTATGCCCGCCAGCAGACATTCAAGCGCGAAATCTTCAACGTGACGGACTTCCTGTCCGAATTCTCCATCCTGCTGCGCCAGATCCTTGATGAACGCGTCGAGATCGAAGTGAAGCACGGCCGCGACGTGCCGCATATCAAGGCGGACAAGAACCAGCTTGAAACGGCGATCATCAACCTCGCCACCAATGCGCGCGATGCGATGATCAGCCACAATAATGGTGGCAAGCTGACCATCCGTACGGCGCGCGCCACGGGCAGGGATGCGCAGGCCAGGGGCTTCGGCTTTGTCGAGGATGGCGACTACATGCTGATCGAGGTGGAAGACACCGGCCATGGCATGCCGCGCGATGTCATGGACAAGATCTTCCAGCCCTTCTTCACAACCAAGGAAGCCGGTGTCGGCACGGGCCTTGGCCTTGCCACGGTCTACGGCATCATCAAGCAGTCGGGCGGCTATATCTGCCCCATCTCCACCGTGGGCAAAGGGACGACATTCCAGATCTACCTGCCGGCCCTCCGCGCAGAAGACATCCCGGCGCCCGTCGAAATCACGCAGGCTGAGAGGCTCGCCAATCGCCCGGTGGATATTTCCGGACGTGGCCGCATCCTGCTGATCGAGGATGAAGACGGCGTACGCGCAATCACCGCGACGCAGCTTCGCAAGCGCGGCTACGAGGTGTCTGAGGCGTGCGACGGCGAACAGGCCATGGAACTGCTCGAAGACGCTCCCGGCAGTTTCGATCTCGTCATCTCTGACGTTGTCATGCCCGGCATGGACGGCCCGACCCTGATCCGGGAAGCCAAGGAGTTGCTGGGCCATGCCCGCGTCATCTTCATCTCCGGCTATGCCGAGCGCGACCTTGCCAAGCAGCTGGACGATGACCGTGCGGTTTCATTCCTGGCCAAGCCCTTCACGTCCCGCCAGCTGGCAGAGCGCGTGAAGATGGAACTCGGCAATCCGAAAGCCGAAGCAGCCTGACCGCTTTTTTTGAAACGCTTGAAATGTCATAGGGCCTCATCCTGAGCGAAGTCGAAGGATGAGCGCGATTTGCGCTTTCACATCATCCGTTTCGTTGCCCAAAATTCCTTGAGAACGAGGGCAAAGCTGCCAGGATGTTCCGCGCAGGCCCAATGGCCCGCATCCGGCTCGATGTGTAGCGGATACTGCCAGCGCTTTGCGAAACGCTGCGCCACCGAGACATCCACAAAGGGATCGTTTTCGCCCCAGTAGAGCTGTCCCTTGGCAGGCAGGTTTGCCAGGTCATCCTCCCAGTCACCCGAGAACCGCAGGCCGCGGGCGGAGCGGTACAGCTTGAGGATCGCTTGCCGCATCGTCTTGTCCACCAGAGGGGCTTCATGCGCCGCCATGCTCGCAGGCATGCCGCCTTCGGCCAGTGCGGCCTCAAGCTTGGCTGTGTCCCGCATGCCCGCCATCACAAGTTCGCCAAGAAGGGGCGTCGCCCACATGCGCGCCATGCGGTGGCCGGAATACTGGCTGTCGATAACGGCATTGGTGACACACCAGCTTTCCACCAGGTCCGGCCGCAGCGAGCAGGCGCGCAGGGTGAGCAGGGCGCCCCAGTCATGGCCGACAATGTTCACCGGCCGCCCTACGGCTTCCATCTGGCCGATCAGCCAGTCCGCATAGGCTTCCTTGGTGCACTTGAAGCCTTCCGGCACAGGGCAGCCAAACCCGGGAAGGGCAGGCGCCATCCACTGGTCCGGCTTCAGGCCAAGCGCCTTGACCAGCGGGCCCCAAAGGAAAGGCGTGTCCGGCACGCCGTGTACAAACAGGATCATTGTCATGCCCCCCCGAGCCCAAGTGACTGTTCCTGAAAGCGATTGAGCCACAAGGCGCGCCTGTGAGCAAGGATTTCGCGCTCAGGTGGCCATATCGGGCCGGGATGATACCCATGGGGGCACCCTAGCCCAGCGTCTTCCAGCAGGCTTTGCCGAAGGTGTCATAGGCGTCCATTTCAGTCACCATCTGGCGGAAGAGGACGGCATCACCGATCTCCTCCGGCAGGAGGGGATCGAGATTGATGGTGCGGATGACGGACTGGCCTACGAGCAGGGTTTCGCGGGCGGCGGCGTCGGCCGGCAGGCTGGCGGCGGCCTTACGGCTCGCCTGCATGGCCGCGATGGCACCCTCATAGGTCGCTTTCAGGTCGTCCGTGGACCAGAGATTGCGCCAGTTCACGCCCGCCGGCATGGCGGTCTCACTGATGGTTACGAGAAGTGCATCTTCCTGCAGGCCGAGGCGCAGGAGGGCAGCGCGCAGTTCCGCCAGTGACTGGCGCAGATTGTCGGGCCGCACCCACAGGCCCGCCTCGGCCTGGGCAAAGCCATAGAGGCGCAGGGCCCGCATGCGGGCGCGCAGATCTTTCCGGTCAGTGCGGCCAAGGTGATGCGTGATGACGCCGATCCAGCCGCCACTCCAGGGCCGTGTGCGGTCCGGCGCCCGCCGCCAGTCACTGATTTCGGCGGTGAAGGCAGCCGCTTTCGGGCCAGTCGCATAGACGCCCCGGTCAACGCTTTCCAGCAGGCCCTCCTTCACGAGCCGTGTGACGGCCATGCGGATCGCCGTCGGTTCCATATCGAACAGTCCGCCCGCGCGGGAGAGATAGGCAAGCGTCTGGGCCCGCTGTCCCGGCACGCTCATCAGCGACAGGACAAGGGTGCGCGCGGAGACGTCTTCGGGGGCGGTTGACTTAAAACGTAACGACATTTGACGTATTGTGCATAATTGTGTTACAAAGACAAAAAGATAAAGAAGTCGAAGGGAAGACGCCTGAACATGACCGAAGCCATACGCCTGTCCGATGCGCTGACGAAGGAAGAATTGCGCGACCTGTCGACGCCTTCGGACGTGAAGGCGATCGCGTCGCTCCTGTTCAACTGGGCGCTGATCGCGGCGGCCTTCGCCGTGCCGATCATCTGGACCAACCCGCTGACCATTCTCGCAGCGATCCTGTTCCTTGGCGGGCGCCAGCTCGGCCTCGGCATCCTCAACCATGACTGCGCCCACCATGCCTTCGTGAAAAGCAAGGCGGGCAATGACTTTATTGGCCACTGGCTCTGCGGCGCGCCGATGAACATCTCGGTTTACGCCTATCGCGCCTATCACCTGAAGCATCATAAATACGCCGGCACGCCCCAGGACCCGGACAGGATTTTCGTCAAGAACTATCCGGTCTCCCGCGACAGCCTGAAGCGCAAGCTGCTGCGCGATATCACCGGCCGCACGGGCTTTCGCGACACGATGATGAAGCTGAAAGGCTTCAAGCTGAAAAAGCATTATCCCTGGCTGGTCTTCCATGCCGGCCTGCTCACGGTGCTGACACTGGTCGGCGCGCCTTGGGCCTATCTCATGTGGTGGGCAGCGGAAATCTTCGTTTATCCGCTGCTGACACGCGTGCGCCAGATTGGCGAGCACGGTGTGGCAATCAACCGTGACAGCCTTGACCCGCGCGACAATACCAGCACGACGCTTGCCTCATGGTGGGAGCGCCTGTTCATCGCGCCAAACCAGGTGAACTATCACCTTGAACACCACCATTTCGCCGCCGTGCCGGGCTATAACCTCCCCCGTCTGCACAGGCTGCTGTCAACGCGCGGGTATTATCGGGACCATGACTGCATCTCGCACGGCTATCGCGACGTTCTGAAGCGGGCGGTAAGAGAAGACGAAACCGAGCGTATGTCTGCCGCCTGAGGCTGTTCCTCTCCTGCGCACCGGTCTAAGCTCGCCCTGCTGTGCAGGAGACGCCCCATGATCCGATTCGCCCATCCGATTTTCGCATTCTGCCTGACAGGTCTCGTACTGTCTGCCTGTGCCAGGACCGAACCGGTCGTGGATGAGGCCATCCCGGCCGAGCCAAGTCTGTCAGTGGAAGAGCCGGCCGTCCGCCCGGATGGCGTGTTCGAGAATACGCAAGCCGAGAAACTCGGGCAGGGGCGGGCCATCGCCGAGACTGTCTGCTCGACCTGCCACTCCATCGAGACCGAGGGCGCGAGCCCGCATCCGGACGCAATTCCGTTCCGTGACCTGTCAAAGCACTATCCGGTTGAATCGCTGGCCGAGCCGCTCGGCGAAGGCATCATGGTCGGACATCCGGACATGCCGGTTTTTGAGTTTGAGCCCGATCACATCGACTCATTGATTACCTACCTGGAAAGCATTCAGTCACCGCACGAATTGTAGCGGCGCCGCACCCGTATCAGGAATAGACAAATTCCCTGCCATCCAGATCAATGACCGGGATCTCGTCCTTCTCGGCCCAGTAATCCTGGTTGTGCTGCCATTCCGGCTTGGTGCCGCGCTTCGGCATCAGGTGAATGGACCGCATCAGGTAATTCGGATTGAAATTGCCCGCATCGATCCAGGGCAGGCGCTCCATGTCCTTGTCCTCCGGCCGCAGCGCGACCTCGACCTGGCGCACGTGTTTTTCGTCCATGTGCTTGAGCAGGTTGCAGACAAAATCACCCAGCAGGTCGACCCGCAGGGTCCAGCTGGCGCGGAAATAGCCGAAGACCCAGACCATGTTCGGCACGCCCGTGAACATCATGCCGCGATAGGTGACCGTATCGGAAAAATCGACCGGCTTGTTGTCGACCGTGAACGGAATGCCGCCGAGGACGGACAGGTTGAAGCCGGTGGCGGTGATGATGATGTCGGCTTCCAGTTCCTCGCCTGATTTCAGCAGGATGCCCTTTTCCGTGAAGCGTTCGATATGGTCGGTGACAACCGAGGCCTTGCCGCTGGCAATGCCCTGGAAGAGGTCGCCGTCCGGCACGAAGGCGATGCGCTGCTGCCACGGGCGGTAAGCAGGCGTGAAATGCTTGTCCACGTCGAAGTCAGGTCCCAGGAATTCCCGTACACCAGCGAGCAGTTCTTCCTTCACGGCGTCGGATTCCTCCACCGAGCGGCGCGTGAATTCGTTCTGGTCGAACAGGACCTTGCGGCGCACGATCTCGTGGATCCAGGTCTCGTCGATCTGCAGCTTGCGCAGTTCGTCGGCCAGTTCGTTCTCGTTGCGGCCCGGGATGAAGTAAGTCGGCGAACGCTGCAGCAGCGTGACATGCTGGCAGTCGGCGGCAATCGCGGGCACGAGGGTTGCGGCGGTGGCGCCCGACCCGATCACGATGACGCGCTTGCCCTTGTAGTCGAGGTCTTCCGGCCATGTCTGCGGGTGCACGATCCGGCCTTTGAATGTGTCCATTCCCTCCCATTCGGGCGTAAAGCCCTTGGAGTGATCGTAATAGCCTTGGCACATCCACAGGAAGTTCGCCGTGATCTGAACCGTCTCGCCTGTATCGGAGCTCCGCGCCTCGATCGTCCAGCGCTTGTCAGCCGACGACCAGCTGGCCGACAGGATTGTGTGGTGATAGCGGATGTGCTGGCCAATATCGTTTTCGTCGATGACCTCGTTCATGTAGCTGAGGATCTTGTCGGCGGCGGCAATCGGCTGGCCGGTCCATGGCTTGAAGCGATAGCCGAACGTGTAGAGGTCGCTGTCAGACCGGATGCCCGGATACTTGTGGGTCAGCCATGTGCCGCCAAAGCTCTCCTGGGATTCGAGAATCACGAAACGCTTGCCGGGCGTCTGGGTTTTGAGGTGATAGGCCGCCCCAATGCCGGAAATCCCCGCACCCGCGATCAGGACATCGAAATGTTCCGTCGCTGTCTTGTTGGATTTGCGTTCAAGTGTCTGTGTATCTGCCATGAGTTCCGTTTCCGTCCCTGAAGTGCCAGCCATGCGTGTGGCCGTGCGGTTTGCGGGTATAGAAGCGCATTCAGGTGTGGACGTACACTCCGGAAATTCCCCTAGTTGTTAAGAATCGGGAGATGCCGTCGCGTTAACCCTCCCACCGTTAAAACCGTTTGTGCGGCGCAACAAAGCATGTCATAGGCTCACGCAGCAGGGACAGCGCCCCATAAAGGCGTGCCGCTGCTCTCGCATTGATCGTAAGCCTATCCGGTTTCGCGTCGAGTGCGCGCAAGAACCGGGATGCCGATCACTACAGGCTTCCTACACAATTAGAGCCATACGCGCGCCGGTGCATTTCGCCCCGTTTTGCGCGCACGAACATGAAAGAGTCATTTTGACCCATTTTTCCGAACTCGGCCTCGCCGAGCCCGTCCTCAAAGCCATTACTGCTGAGGGCTACACCATCCCGACCCCCATTCAGGCGCAAGCCATTCCCGTCCTGCTCAAGGGCCGTGATGTCGTCGGCATCGCCCAGACCGGCACCGGCAAGACGGCCGCCTTCGTGCTGCCGCTGCTGAGCCTGCTGGCCACCAAGCCATCGCGCCCTGCGCCTCGCACGGCCCGCGTCCTCATCCTCGCGCCAACGCGCGAACTGGCCGCCCAGATTGCCGACAGCGTGCGTGCCTATGGCAGCCACATGCGTCCCAGCGTGGCGGTTGTCGTCGGCGGCGTGAAGCCCGGCGCGCAGATCAAGGCCATGTCGCGCGGCGTCGATTTCCTCATCGCCACGCCCGGCCGCCTGCTCGACCATATGGACACCAAGGCCATCAGCCTTGCCGACACAACAGCCGTTGTGCTCGACGAAGCTGACCAGATGATGGACCTCGGCTTCATGCCGGCCATCCGCAAGGTCATGGCCGCCGTGCCGATGAAGCGCCAGACGCTGCTCTTCTCGGCCACGATGCCGAAGCCGATCCGCGCCCTCGCTGACGATTTCCTGCGCGATCCGGTCGAGATTGCCGTGACGCCGGAATCCCGCCCTGTCGAGCGCATCGAACAGGCCGTCTACATGATCAAGGGCAATGCCAAACCGGCCTTCCTGTCCGAACTGCTCGGTGCTGACGACATGGACCGCGCGATTGTCTTTACGCGCACCAAGCATGGCGCCGACAAGGTGGTCAAACACCTCGCCAATGAAGGCCTCTATGCAGAAGCCATCCATGGCAACAAGAGCCAGAACCAGCGCATCCGCGCGCTCGATGCCTTCAAGACCGGCAAGGCGCCGATCCTGGTGGCAACCGATATTGCGGCACGCGGCATTGATGTCGATGGTGTCAGCCATGTCATCAATTTCGACATGCCGAACATCTCGGAATCCTATGTCCACCGCATCGGCCGTACGGCCCGCGCAGGCAAGACAGGTATTGCCATCTCGCTCGTCGGCAATGACGAACGCGCCTATCTGCGCGATATCGAGAAGCTGACCGGCAAGTCCATTCCGCGCCTTGATCCGCCAGCCGGCACGGCACTTGACCTTTCGCAGCCGGAAGAAGAAGGCCCGCACAAGCAGCAGCGCAATGGCGGCCGCAGCCGTCCGGGCGGTAGTGGCGGTGGTGGTGGCCGTGGCGCCCATGCCCGCAGCGGCAGTGGCGGCGGCAAGCCCCGCGCCCATGGCCAGGGCGGCAAGTCCGGTTCCGGCGGCGGGTCCAATGGCGGCCGCAAACAGGGCGGCAAGCCCGGTGGCCAGCGTTCCGGCAATGGTGGCGGCGCAACACCAGCGGCTGCGCGCAGCCGGGGTTCATGGTCGCCTGCGTCCACCTAGGTAAGCCTGGGGGGGCAACCGCCCTTTACCCATCGTAAGCCTTGCGACTTGCGCCGTCCTTGTTCAAGGATGGCGCAAAACCGTATTTGGAGGCGACCCATGAAAACCCGTATCACCGAGATGTTCGGTATCCAGCACCCGATCATCCAGGGCGGCATGCACTTTGTCGGCTTCGCCGAAATGGCTGCGGCCGTGTCGAATGCCGGCGGGCTCGGCATCATTACCGCGCTGACCCAGCGCACACCGGCCGACCTCGCCAACGAGATCGCCCGCTGCCGCGACATGACGGACAAGCCAATCGGCGTGAACCTCACCTTCCTGCCGGTCGTGAATGCGCCGGACTATCCGGGCTATGTGAAGGCCATCATCGATGGCGGCGTGAAGGCCGTCGAGACGGCCGGGAACAATCCGGTCCAGGTCCTCCCGATCCTCAAGGAACATGGCATCAAGGTCATCCACAAGTGCACCGCCGTGCGCCACGCCCTGAAGGCCCAGTCAATCGGCTGTGACGCGGTCAGTGTCGACGGGTTCGAATGTGGCGGCCACCCGGGTGAAGATGATGTTCCAAACATGATCCTGTTGCCTCGTGCAGCGGATGAACTCGACATTCCGTTCGTCTCGTCGGGCGGTCAGGCAGACGGTCGCAGCCTCGTCGCCTCACTCGCCATGGGCGCCGAAGGCATGAACATGGGCACGCGCTTCATCGCGACCAAGGAAGCGCCTGTGCACCAGAACGTGAAGGACGCGATTGTCGCCGCGTCTGAACTCGATACACGCCTCGTCATGCGTCCGCTCCGGAATACCGAGCGTGTGCTGACGAACGCTGCAGTCGAACGCCTCCTCGTCAAGGAAAAGGAACTCGGTTCGAACCTCCAGTTCAAGGACATTGCCGAGGAAGTGGCGGGCGTTTATCCGCGCATTATGATCGACGGCGAAATGGATGCGGGCGCGTGGAGCTGCGGCATGGTCGCCGGCCTGATCCACGATATCCCGACCTGCAAGGAACTGATCGACCGGATCATGGCCGAGGCCGAAGAGATCATCAATGGCCGTCTGGCCCGTTTCCTGAACGCCTAGACCCGAATGGCTTGCCGCTTCTCCCTGCGGGGAGAGGCGGTGGCGTTCACTCGCCGTCCTTGATCGGCACACCGTAGAGTTCGAGCCGGTGATCCACCAGCTTGTAGCCGAGCTTGCGGGCGATTTCGATCTGCAAGGCCTCGATCTCGTCGGAATGAAACTCCACTACGCCGCCGGTCTTGATGTCGATCAGGTGGTCATGGTGCTCGTCGGGAACTTCTTCATAGCGTGCACGCCCATCGCGGAAATCGTGGCGCTCGATAATCCCGGCATCCTCGAACAGCTTCACGGTCCGGTAGACGGTCGCAAGTGAAATCGAGGAATCCATCGAGTTGGCGCGGCGGTGCAACTCTTCTGCGTCGGGGTGATCATCTGACGCGGACAGGATACGCGCGATCACGCGGCGCGGCTCTGTCATGCGAAGGCCTTTTTCGGCGCAAAGTTTCTCGAGTCTGTCCATAGGGTTGTTCTGCCTTTAACGCGGGGGGAAGTCCAGACATGCCCCTCGTCAAACCGACAGGTTGCGTGACATCAGGATGGCAGCTGCCGGAATGTCCCGGCCCGTCGTGTAATAGTTGGGCCGGCGGCCATCCTGGGCGAAGCCCAGCCTGTCATACAACGCCCGGGCGGGCATGTTGTCCTCGGCCACGTCCAGGGTGATCCGTGCGATGCCGCGTTCACCAAGCCGCGACAGGAGGCCCTGCATCAGTTGCGTAGCAATACCCGTGCGTTTCAGGTCCGGCGCCGTCGCGATCGTCAGAATGTCGGCTTCGCCTGCCACAATCTGGACCAGCACAAATCCCACAAGGCCGCCATGCTGTTCGATGCCGAGCCCGAGAGACGTGCTTTCCTTCAGAAGGTCGCGGAAGGCGGACGGGCTCCACGGATCGGAAAAGCCCGCCGCATGCAGCATCGCGACCCGACCGGCATCATCCGGGCGCAGCACGACCAGCGGCATGGTCATGGCTTCTGGCCGGGCAAGGTGGCGTCCGGTTCGCGGGCATAGACGGGGGCAGGGGGGTGGTCTGCGGGGTCAAACCCTGCGGCTTTCAGGGCGGCGGTAATGGCTGACGGTTGCATCGGGCGAGCATCGATACCCGCCGCCGCCTCGCCCAGGGCTTCAGCCCCGTCGATGAAGACGGGCACGGTAAAGCCTTCCAGCATGGCTTTAAGGTCCCTGAGGTTGACCTCGACTGGCACGGCGATGCCTTCATCGCCTTCCAGTCCCTGCACCCACCATGTCTGGTCCGGCGGGCGCTTCTGCGCCATCAGGGCGCCCAGCGTATTGCCCGCCATACCGGCAGGAATGGCCGCTTCGAGGCTTGTGACGCCAACACATTCGGCTCCGGTCACCAGGCTGAGGCCGCGGGCATAGGAGACGCCGATCCGGATGCCGGTAAAGCTGCCCGGCCCGGTCACGACTGCGATCCTGTCAATCGCGTCCAGCGGCACGCGGGCCTCGGCCAGCAGTCTTTCCACGAAGTCCGGCAGCTGCCTGTCCTGTCCGCGCGCCATCGGGTCGCGGGCGTCTGCCAGGATTTCGCCATCGCGCACCACTGCGCCTTCCAGGGCGGCAAAGGCGGTGTTCAGGGCGAGAACCAGCATGGCGCGTGTGGCTTCAGAGAATCCGGCAGGCTTCGTCAAAGTCCAGGCGCGGACTGCGGTCGAACAGCTTGGACTTGTCGCCATGGCCGATATTGCAGATGAAATTGGCGCGCCAGTAATTCATCTCGCCGTCCTGGCTTTCGAAGAATTCCTTGTTCACGCCAGCCGCATCGAAACCGGACATCGGACCGCAATCGAGGCCCAGCGCCCGGGCAGCGACCATGAGGTAGGCGCCCTGCAGCGAACCGTTGCGAAAGGCTGTCTCGTCGCGATTGGCATTGAACCAGTCCTTGGCGCCGGGAGCGTGCGGGAACAGGGCGGGGATCTTTTCCTGGAAGTTCAGGTCATAGGCAATGATACAGGTCCAGGGCGCGGTCAGCGTCTTGTCCCGGTTGCCTTCCGACATGTGCGGCGCCAGGCGCTGCTTGCCCTCTTCGGTGGTCACCCACACGAAACGGGCGGGCGAACAATTTGCGCTGGTGGGCCCCATCTTGGCGAGATCGTAGACGGCTCGCACCAGGACTTCCGGCACCGACTTGTCGGTAAACCCGTTCTGGCTGCGCGCATCGCGGAAAATCACGTCAAGGGCGTGGTCGTTGACCGGGTGGGCCATGGCTGCATGTCCTTCTGCTATTGGCGTCGTCATATGGTCCTACAGGACCGCTTCGACCGCCGTCACTTCCGGAACGTAGGTCTTGAGCATGTTTTCGATGCCCTGCTTCAGCGTCATTGTCGAGGACGGGCAGCCTGCACAGGCGCCGCGCATCGACAGGTGCACGATCCCGGTATCGGGCTCGAACCGGTGGAAAATGATGTCGCCGCCATCCTGCGCGACGGCCGGGCGAACGCGCGTTTCGATCAATTCCTTGATTTCCTCGACAATTTCGGCAGCCGCGCCTTCATAGACGGTGCCGTCACCCGAGGTTTCGCTGGCGGTGACAGCGCCATCTTCCACAACCGGCAGGCCGGCCATGAAATGGTCCATGATGGCTGCCAGGACCATTGGTTTCACGTGTTTCCAGTCGCGGGCCGGATCCTTGTTGATCGATACGAAATCGCGCCCGAGGAAGACCCGGTCGACACCGTCCACCTGGAACAGGGCCCGCGCCAGCAGGCTCATGCGGGCGCTGGCGATATCGGGAAAATCGAATGGACCGAGGTCGCCCGCAACGGGCAGGCCGGGCAGGAATTTCACGGTGTCGGGATTGGGTGTCGGTTCGGTCTGGATGAACATGGGCTTGGGGGCCCCTCTCGCATGGCTGATACCCTGCTCAGATGGCCCGAAGGGGCGGCGCGTTCAAGGGGAAAGGCTGATCAGGGTGCGGTTGCAGCCAGGGCAGGGTCCAGCGCGGCCACTGATTCGAGGTCTTCGCCGGGAACAGCCTCCAGTGCATCTGCCAGCGCCAATGACGACCGTTTGGCTTCGGCGAGGAAGAAACCCATGCCGGCAAGGTGATTGGCCATCAGCATGCCGTCACCGGGCTGGTTCGACACGATGAGGGGCTTCATGCGTGCGGCGCGGCCCCAGGCGTCCTTGGCCTTGGTCAGTGCGTCCTTGACCGCAGGTTCCCGTCCGATGCGGGGCTCGGACCGTTCGGCTGCCATCAGCATTTCGCGGGCGACGTGCGCACGTGCCTTGGCGCCATAGAAAGCGATAATATCCGTGCGGCTTGCCGGCCATTCGACCACGTCACGGTTGATCTGGGCGGACAGGTCAGCCAGGTCGGTGTCGGCCCAGCCCGCAAACAGGCGGGCTTCGGCCTTGACGAAGTCCATCCGGTCGGGCTGGACGGCCAGGCCGCGTGCCGCGCGGGTATCGAAACGGTTAAGAGCCTCAGCAGCCGTTGTCAGGCGCGGGCGCATGTCATCACCGGGCATGCCATGCAGCAGGCGGGCGGCGGCGGTCAGGTCTTCGTCCGGTTCGCCATTCACCGGGCTCATCACGGCCATGAGGCGCGTATGCTCGGCCAGTGCGTCGGCTGTCGCCTTCTGCCAGGCGGGCATTGCGGTCAGGCGGGCCTGAGGGTGCCAGCTGGCGCGGTCTCCGGCCCAGCCGGTGCCTTCCAGTTCGCGGGCGATCTTGTTGATGGCCACGCCTGCCTCGTGAGACGTCCAGTTCTGGCTGGCGGCCAGCGTCACGTCACGGTCATCGATCCGGTGGGACATGACGGTCATCACGGGGTAGGCCAGCACGGCGCCGACGACCACGCCGACTTTCAACATCAGGATGGACCGGCGCCACCAGCGCTGGAAAAACAGCATGATCGGGCTGGGTTCAGCATAGTCGAAAGTCACAAGATGATCCGTACCGATCCGGGTCACGACGGGCCCTTCCTCCTGGTAGGCTGCAGGCAAGCGACTATCAAATGCCATCCACTCAACTTTCAACTGCTCAAACTGTTGCTATTACGACACTATGCGGGGATTTATCCGTCATTAACAGTCCCTTAACAGTTAAATCTCCGCAACCCGAAATTTCAGTTGCAAGAGCTTTGCCAAGACCCTTGTCGGGCCTTGGTTTTTTTGTGTGCGGTCTGCGCAAATAATTAGCAGTTAATCGCCCTGGCCGACGATTTCGGCCGTCGTGACCAGCATCTGTTCCTTGCCCTGACCATTGTTGAAGGTCAGGACGATATCGACCGAGTCGCCGATGGCGATATCGGGAGAAACCCCGAAGAACATCAGGTGATTGCCGCCGCGCTCCAGCACGAGGGGTTCTTTCTCGGTGACGGGAAGCGAATCCAGCCTGCGCATCTTCATCATGCCGCCTTCCATGGACATGGTGTGAATCTCCACGCTGTCCGCGAAATCGGCCGTCGCGGCGACCAGCGCCTCGTCAGCGCCTCTCACCTTGATCACCATGCCACCCCCCGACACGTCACGCCCTTCCGCCGGCTTCACCACATAGGCGTCTGACACTTCGATGACGCTGACGCCCTCCGGCAGGGGTTCGGAACAGGCCGCCACCATCGTGAGTCCGAGTATGCCAGCAACAAGGGGGGAGAGTCTCATCTTGCATCCTTCCAGGTGAATCGCTTCTGGTGAACGCTACGCGTTTCGGGGCGTTGTCGAAAGGGGCCACGCCGCCGCAGCGCGGCCTGTCAGACCTGCCAGAAGCCGATGATGCGGCGTACTTCGTCCATGACCGGCGCCGCGATGGCGCGGGCCTGATCGGCGCCTGCAGCCAGCGCCCGGTCGATTTCGGCCGGATCGTTGAGAATCTCGCGGAAGCGCTCTGTGATGGGCGCAAAGTGCGCCACGGTCACATCCGCCAGCGCGGGCTTGAACACGCCAAAGCCCTGTCCGCCATACTGGCGCAGGATCGCCTCGACGGGCTCTCCCGACAGCGCGCTGTAGATGCCGACCAGGTTTTCGACTTCCGGGCGCCCCTTCAGGCCGTCCACCTCGCTTGGCATATCGCCCAGGAGATCGGTCTTGGCTTTCCGGATCTTCTTGGAGATCTCGTCGGCCGTATCGACAAGGTTGATGCGCGAAAGGTCTGACGGATCAGACTTCGACATCTTCTTCGTGCCGTCCTTCAGGCTCATGATGCGCGCGCCCGGCCCCTGGATCAGGGGTTCCGGCAGCGGGAAGAAGCCCGGCGCGTCATATTCGCGGTTAAAGCGTTCGGCGATGTCGCGGGTCAGTTCAAGGTGCTGCTTCTGGTCGTCGCCGACGGGAACGTGCGTCGCCTTGTAGGCGAGGATATCGGCCGCCATCAGCACCGGGTAATCGAACAGGCCGACCGATGCCCGCTCGGCATCCTTGCCGGCCTTGTCCTTGAACTGGGTCATCCGCTCCAGCCAGCCCATGCGCGCCACGCAATTGAAAATCCAGGTCAGCTCGACATGCGCCAGTACAGAGGACTGGGCGAACATGGCGGATTTCGCCGGATCGATGCCGCAGGCCAGATAGGCCGCCGCGATCTGGCGTGTCTGGTCGGCGAGGGCGCCTTTTTCCACAGGCTGCGTGATCGCGTGCAGGTCGACGACGCAATACAGGCACTCATGGCTGTCCTGCAGGGCGACGAACTTCTTCAGCGCGCCGAGATAGTTGCCAAGGTGCAGCTTGCCGGTGGGCTGGACGCCGGAAAAGACGCGCTCAGGGCCGGTATAGGTGGAGGTCGTATCAGTCATGGGCAGGGCCAATAGCGCGTTTGGTCAGCGCCGCATAGTGCGGCGGATGTCGCTGATCCTGACCGCGCCGGTCAGCAGGGCCGCGACAGCATAGGTAAACCCGCCCGCCAGCACGATCACAGCCGCTGCAAGGACTTTGCTGCCATACAGGCTGGCCTGGAGGGGCGCGAGATTGTCCAGCATCAGCCAGATCACCGCCGACATCGCAGCTGTCGCGAGCGCCGCCCGTATCAGGCCGGAGGCCAGCCGGGGCCCGGGCCGGTACCAGTCCCGCCGCACCAGTGTCGTCCATAGCAGGATCGCGTTCACCCAGGCGGCGATACTGGTCGCAATGGCAAGGCCGATAAAGCCCTGCTGGCCCAGCGATTTCATCCAGAAGAACAGGCCCGCGCCCAGCGCCGTGTTGATGGCGACCGAGACCAGCGCATAGCGCATCGGCGTTTTCGTATCTTCCCGCGCGAAATAGGCGGGCGCCAGAACCTTGATCAGCACGAAAGCCGGCACGCCCCAGGCAAAATGAAAGAGGGCGCTGCCCGACTGGAAGGCGTCATCGGCCAGGAAGGCCCCGCGAACGAAGAAGGCATCGATCAGGAAAACGGGCGCAATCATCAGCGAGGCGGCTGCCGGGAGGGTCAGCGCCATGGCCAGGCCGATGCCCTCATCCATGGTTGTCCGGCTGGACGTATCATCCATCGCGCGGGCGGCGCGCGACAGGCGCGGCAGGATCGCAACGCCAACCGCCACGCCGACCAGGCCCAGCGGCAGCTGGTACAGCCGGTCAGCCGCGTAGAGCCAGCTCTTTGCGCCCACTTCGAAACTCGCCAGCGACTGGCTGACAATGATGTTGATTTGCGTACCGCTGGCCGCGATCGTGCCGGGCAGGGCGAGCATCATCACTTTCTTCACGGCGGGTGTCAGGCGCGGAAATCCGATCAGGCTGAGATGCACCTTCTGGCGCCTGACGCCCCACCAAAGCGCCCCCGCCTGCAGCACGCCGGCAATGAAATACGCAATGGATGCGGCCTTGGCCGTGGTTACCGGGTCCGGGCTGACAAAGGCGGCCGGGATGAGACAGAGGTTCAGGAGCGTCGGCACGCCCGCTGACAGGATGAACCGCTCCGAGGAATTCAGCACACCCGACAGCAGCGCGGCCAGCGCCATGAAGGTCAGGTAGGGCATCGTGATGCGGGTCAGCAGGACCGCGAGATTGTAGTGGACCGTATCATCGGCCTGGCCGCCATGGATCAGCAGCAGGACCCAGGGCATGAATATCTGCGCCAGAATTGTCAGCGCGGCCGTCGCCGCAAACAGGACCCGCATCGCCTCCTGCGCCACCGCCCGGGCGGCTTCGGCGCCCTCGGCCTCCAGCGTGCGCGCATAGGTCGGCACGAAGGCCGAGGCAAAGGCGCCTTCGGCAAAGATGCGGCGGAACAGGTTCGGAAATTGCTGCGCCGTGGCCCAGGCATCGCCGACCGGTCCGGCGCCGATACGGGCAACCAGCAGGATGTCGCGCACCATGCCCAGCACGCGGCTGGCCAGCGTCAGGGAAGACTGCACGAGTGTGTTGCGCGCGACGCTCATGCCAGTCCCCTTGGGTGAATTCTCAGAAACTGTCCACGGCGCGGGAGCGTTTCAGCTTCCGGGCCGGGGTTTGCGGTGCCTCAAGTTCCTCGCGTCCGAGAACGGCGAGAAGACGCTCTTTCAGCGTATCCTTGCGCGCGCCCTTGCCCAGTTTCTGGCCACGGGCCGTCTGGACATAGAATGCATCGAACACGCGTTCACCATAAGACCCGACATGCGCCGAATGGATCGACAGTTTCATGTCGGCCAGTACGTCGGCGACTTCGTGCAGCAGGCCGGGGCGGTCGCGGCCGCCGACATCAATAACCGTATAGTCGGCGGACAGGTCATCGCGGATCTGGACAGAGGGCTGCACAAGGAAGGCCGCCTCGCGCCGTCCCGCGCGTGTCTTGACATCGCCCTTGATGGCCTTGCCTGCCAGGGCGTCGCGCATCGCCTGTTCCAGCCGTTCCATGCGGGGCGCATCGCCTGCCGCGAAAGCACCCTTGGAATGGTCCTGCAGCATGAAGATATCGACGATCCGGCCGCTCTTGCTGGTGAAGACCTGCGCCGAGACGACATTCGCGCCGAGCCGGGCCAGGGTGCCCGCGAGGTCTGCGAACAGGCCGGTCCTGTCGGCGCCGGAGACGATGACGGCCACAGCGCCGCCATCGGTCAGGTAACGGTGGGCAACCGTATCGTGGGAATCGGTCAGCACCTGCGCCTGCCAGGCAAGGTCTTCAAGGTCGAACCCGGTCCAGTAGGCAGTCTCCATTTCCAGCATGATGGCCGGCACACTGCCGATCTGCTCCACCAGCGCCTCGCGGCGCCGTTCGGCGCGTGCTTCCAGCTCGGCCAGCACGCCGGCCTCGTCCGTCCGGCCGCCGCGCAGGGCCGCTGCCGTATTATTGTAGAGGTCTGACAGCAACTGGCCTTTCCAGGCGTTCCACACGGCCGGTCCAACAGCCTTGATATCCGCAACCGTGAGAATGTAGAGCAGGCGCAGCCGCTCCAGCGAGCCCACCAGGTCGGCAAATTTTGCGACGGTCCGCGGGTCCGAAATATCGCGTTTCTGGGCGGTCTCGCTCATTTCCAGATGGTGCCCGACCAGCCAGGCCACAAGTTCGGTTTCCGCCTGCGGCAGGCCCAGCCGTTCGCAGGCGCGTGCCGAGGTCTTCGTGCCTTCGATCTGCTGGTCGCCCTTGCCCTTGCCTGTGTCGTGCAACAGCATGGCCAGGTACAGGGCCCGGCGGTTTTCAAGCAGCGGGAACAATTCCGAGACGAGGGCCACCTTTTCCCCGCGGCCATGCTCCATGTCGGAAATATGGGCAACGGCGCGGATCGTGTGCTCGTCCACCGTATAGTGATGATACATGTTGAACTGGGTCTGGGCCACGATGCCGCCGAATTCCGGTATCAGGCGTCCCAGCAGGCCGGACTCGTTCATCCAGCGCAGAACCTGTCCCGGCCTGTCGCCGCCCATGATGGCTTCTAGCACCAGCCGCCTTGCCTCGGGCAATTCGCGCACGGGCTCATTGATGCCGCGCAGATTGCGGGTCAGCGCAGTCAGCGCGTCCGGGTGGATGTCCTTGCCCTCCCGGCGGGCAATTGTGAACAGGCGCAGCATGTTGAGCGGATCGGCCGCCATCACCTCTTCGCCGGTCACGTTGATACGCCCATTGTCCAGCGTGAAGCCCTTTTCCGGCAGGGCCTGCGGGGCGCGCACGGGCAGAAAGCGGCGCAGGCCTTCCGGCTTCTTCTTGTGGTCGGCTTCCAGCTTGGCCGCCAGGATACGGGTCAGGCCGCCGACATCCTTGGCGATCAGGAAATAGCGTTTCATGAAACGCTCGACACCCTGCTGCTCGCCACGATCGCGATAGCCCATGCGGGAGGCGATTTCTGGCTGCAGGTCAAACCCGAGACGCTCTTCCGGCCGCCCGGTCACGAAGTGCAGGTGGCAGCGTACGGTCCACAGGAATTTCGCGGCCCGGATGAAGATGGCATATTCGTGCGGCGTGAACGGGCCATTGCGCATGACGTCTTCCAGCGTCGTGCCGCCATACATGTGCTTGGTGATCCAGTAGAGCGTCTGCAGGTCGCGCAGGCCGCCCTTGCCTTCCTTCAGGTTCGGCTCGACGACATAGCGCGCATCGCCGTGGCGATTGTGGCGCGCGTCGCGTTCGGCCAGCTTGTCGGCGATGAACTGGGCATCCTTGCCTTTCACCGCATCGCGCTGGAACAGCTCGAACATGTCATTGGCCAGCGCCTCGTCGCCGCAGATGAAGCGTGCGTCCAGCATGGATGTCTTGATGGTGACATCCTCGGCCGCCAGCTTCACGCAATCGTTTGGTGTGCGGAAGGCGTGTCCCACTTTCAGGCCCATGTCCCACATTGCGTAGAGCATGTATTCGATCACGCTTTCAGTGTGCGGGCTGACCTTGTAGGCGCGCAGGAACAAGAGGTCGGTATCGGATGACGGCGCCATCACGCCGCGGCCATAGCCGCCGGTCGCAACCAGCGCGATCCGCTCGGCCTCGGTGGGGTTGCGCGCCCGGATGACATGGGTGGTCGTATAGTCGTACAGCGCATGGATGACTTCATCCTGCACGGCGCAGAGCAGGCGCGCGGTATCCAGTCCGTCTGCGCCCTGCTGCAGGCGCTCCTGCGCGATCATGCGTCCGCGAAACAGGGCCGCATGCAAATGGTCAATCGCAATCTTCCGCGCCGCCTGAGGGTCTCCCAGATTGTTCTGGGCCGCTGCCGTCAGCTTCACCCGCAGGGCGCGGCCGTCGATAATGTTTGAAATGCGCCACCGTCCCGGCCGCCGCTTCGAGGGGCTGCGTGTCTCGACAAGACTGGGTGCTTTCGGGGCAGGGGTCGACGTATCTGTCATGCGATTCCTATAGCAGGTCGGCGTCTGCCGACTATCACCGCTTTTCAGGTAGAACTGGCAAGCTGCGCGACTGTTTTACCACGCCATACGCAAAACTGGTTTCTATTGAGGCAATTCCCGGAATTTTCTGGATCGTCTGGCGCACCAGCTGTTCATAATCGTCGAGGCTGCGGGCAACGACGCGCAACTGGTAATCCTCGCTGCCGGTCATCAGGTAGCAGTCGATGATCGCATCGGTTTCGGCAATGCGTTCCTCGAAGCGCCGGACAGTCTCGTCGGAATGGTTGGTCAGGCGGATGCGCACAAAGCCGGTGATGGGAAACCCGCAGGCCTTTTCATCCACCAGCGCCGTATAGCCCGTGATCAGGCCGGCCGCTTCGAGATTGCGCACCCGGCGCAGGCAGGGTGAGGGCGACAGGCCGATCATGGCCGACAATTCCTGGTTGGTCAGGCGGCCGTCGCGCTGCAGCGCACTTAATATCTTGGCATCTGTTGCATCCATTTCGCCAGTTATTGGCAGAATCTGTCAATTTGCAACTGATAATCAGCAGAATGAGGCGAAACCTGCGTATTGGAGTGTGCTATACTGGTGCAAACACCGGAGACACGTTCATGGCCTATGACACATCGCGGCCGCTCGGCTTTGCAACCCGCGCCATCCATCACGGCTACCATCCCGAGGACAATCAGAACGCGCTGACCCCCCCGCTGCACCTCACCTCCACTTTCGCCTTCGAAACGGCAGAGCAGGGCGGCGCCCTGTTCGCAGGTGAGGCCGAGGGCCACATCTATTCGCGCATTTCGAACCCGACGGTCGCACTCCTCGAATCCCGCATTGCCGAGCTGGAAGGCGCCGAGGCCGGGCTCTGCACCGCCTCCGGCATGGGCGCGATCTCGGCCACGATGTGGACGCTGGTCAAACCCGGCGACGAGATCATCACCGACAAGACGCTGTATGGCTGCACCTTTGCCTTCATGCGCGACGGCCTCTCCCGCTTCGGCATCCAGATCACCCATGTCGATCTGCGCGACCCGGAAAACCTGCGCGCGGCGATCAGTGACAAGACGCGCATCGTCTATTTCGAAACACCCGCGAACCCCAATATGCGCCTCGTCGATATCCGCGCCGTGTCAGACATCGCTCACGCATCCGGCGCACTGGTCATCGTCGACAATACCTATGCCTCGCCCATGCTCACGCGTCCGGTCTCTTTCGGTGCAGATTTCGTGCTTCATTCGGCCACCAAATATCTCGGCGGACACGGTGACCTGGTCGCCGGGGCCGTCTGCGGCCGGGCCGAAGCGATCCACGAGATCCGCATGGTTGGCGTCAAGGACATGACCGGTTCCGTCATGGCGCCGTTCAACGCCATGCTGGTGATGCGCGGCCTGAAAACCCTGCAGCTGCGCATGCAGCGCCACTGCGAGAGCGGAATGAAAGTGGCCGAATGGCTCGAGGCCCAGCCGGGCGTCTCCGCCGTTTACTATCCCGGCCTCGCCAGCCATCCGCAGCACGACCTCGCCAGGCGCCAGATGGACGGCTTCGGCGGCATGATCGCCTTCGAACTCAAAGGCGGCTACGAGGCCGGCATCGCCATGATGAACCGCCTCTCCCTCATCCGCCGCGCTGTCAGCCTTGGCGATGCCGAGACCCTTGTCCAGCACCCCGCCAGCATGACGCATTCCACCTATTCGCCGGAAGAACGCGCAGCGCACGGCATCAGTGATGGCCTCGTGCGCCTGTCAGTCGGGCTGGAAGATGTGGCTGACCTGCTGGAAGATCTGGCCAATGCGCTTGGAACAAATGACCGCTAGCCCACCACCACATGCTCGTCCCCAAACCAGAGCGGCGAATTCGCCAGGTCGATGAACTTCTGCTCGTCTTCCAGCAATTCGCGGCCCGCTGCGGCGGCGGCCTCGCTCGTATTCGCCGCCATGGCCTCTTCGCTTTCGAACCACAGCTCGGCCACGCCGTCATAGGCGTCCGGGCCGCCGCGCGATGCCTGCATCGCCGCGTTCAGGCCGTCATGCGCCGTGTGCACCTGGACGTAGCGCAAGATGCCGAGCGTCTTCGCGTGCCTTGCTACCAGCGGGGCGTGCTGTTCACGCCAGTATGTCTGGAATTCCTCCCGGCTGAGGTGGGGCAGGCGGCGAAGGCAGAAGCTGAGCTTGATCATGGCCTGAGCCTATTCAGGCAAGCGGGCGGTGTCGACCGGAATCCGTCCGCCTGCCGCTACGACAGGTCTGGCAGGCAGGCGCCGGCTGCCCCACAAAGCCTCTGGAGTATGAAACACTTTACTTTTTGGAGGGTCACCAGTGGAATTCAAGGACGTGGTCATGGGCCGCCGCAGCATTCGCGGCTACCAGCAGAAACCCGTGCCAAAGGCGCTGATCCGCGAAGTGCTGGAAATGGCCATCCGTGCGCCGACCTCGCTGAACACCCAGCCCTGGAATTTCTACGTCGTCACGGGTGAGGTGCTTGACCGCATCCGCGAGGGCAATGTCGAACGCAACCTTGCGGGCGTGCCCGACAGCCGGGAATTCCGCATGGGCCCCGGCTATGAAGGCGTCCACCGCGAGCGCCAGATCGGTATTGCGATCCAGCTTTTCGAGGCGATGGGGATCGAGCGCCACGACAAGGAAAAGCGCATGGACTGGGTGCTGCGCGGCTTCCGCCAGTTCGACGCGCCGGTCTCGATCGTGATCACCTATGACAAGTCGATCCAGGGCAGCGACATTGCGCCTTTCGATTGCGGCGGCGTCGTCAATTGCCTCGTCAACGCGGCCTGGTCGAAGGGGCTCGGCTGCGTCATCAACAGCCAGGGCATCATGCAAAGCCCCGTCGTGCGCGAACATGCCGGCATCCCCGATGACCAGGTGATCCAGACCTGCGTCGCCATGGGCTGGCCGGACGACAGCTTCCCCGCCAATGCCGTCGTCTCGACCCGCAAGTCGGTCGACGAGGCGGCCACCTTTGTCGGCTTCGACGACTGATCGGCCCTCGTCCTGAAAGTGCCGCGCGTGACCAGCCGGTCCCGCGATGGTAGACTGGCACAAACACGGGAGCCTCTCATGCCGAAGACACTCGAACTCAACCGCCGTCACCTGATGATGGGCGCCGGGCTGGCCGCGACCGCGTTCGCAGCCACGGGCGCGCAGGCCTATGCCGAAACAAGTTCAGCCGCGCCGGACCTGTCCGGCAAGTCGATCCTCATCACCGGGTGTTCGTCAGGCTTCGGCCGTCTCGGCGCGGAGCATTACGCGCGGCTTGGCGCCAAGGTGTTTGCCACCATGCGCAACCTTCCGCGTCCGGAAGCAGACGAACTGAAGGCCCTCGCAGCCAGCGATGGTCTCGACATCACCGTGATTGAAATTGACGTGACGTCGGATGCTGAGGTCGAGGCCGGTGTGGCCGAGGCGCTCGCGGCGGCGGGCGGATCGATCGATGTTCTGGTCAACAATGCCGGCATCGCCTTTGCCGGGCCGATCGAAGTCCAGGACATGGCAGCCACGCAGCTGATCTTCGACACCAATGTCTTCGGGCCGCAAAGAATGATCCGTGCCATGCTGCCCGCCATGCGCGCCGCTGGCCGCGGGCAGGTCTTCAATATTACGTCCCAGCTCGGCCGCGTCATCGTTCCGGGCTATGCGCATTACTCGCCGACCAAGTTCGCGCTTGAGGCGCTCAGCGAGCAGCTTGCCTATGAGACGGTGACGCAAGGCATTGAGGTGACGATCATCGAGCCCGGCGGCTACCCGACCGAGATATGGGAAAACCAGGTCGCCCTGTCGGCCACGCTCAAGGCGCGAACGCCGGAAGCCCTGCTTGCCGCCTATCCCCAGATGACGGCCTCCATGGGCGTCGATAATGGCGGTGGCGGCGGCAGCACCGATCCGATGGACATTCCGCGCAATATTGCCGAGATCATCGCGATGCCGGCGGGTACGCGCCCGCTGCGGCGCGCGGTGCACCCGGTGTCGCGCCCTCAGGAACCCATCAACGAGGTGTCGGCCCGACAGCAGATCGCCATGCTCGGCGGCTCGTCCTACGGCCCGATGGTCAAGGCCGTGCTCGACTAGCGCCGCCCCGTCAGCCGACGCGGCGGCCGTCCGCATCGATTAGCAGCGCGCCATCTTCCTTGTGCAAGGGGCCGGGCGGCAGCGTATCCAGCAGGTCAAGCACCGCCTCGCTGGGGCGGCACAGGCGAACCCCTTTCGGCGAGCACACAATCGGCCGGTTGACCAGCACAGGCGCGTCCAGCATCGCATTGAGGATCGTGTCGTCGTCAACGCCCGGCGCCAGCAGGCCAAGCTCGGCGGCCGGTGACTTGGTTTCCCGCAAGGCCGTACGCGGCGTCAGTCCGGCAGCCGCGAACAGGCCGAGCAGTTGCGGCCGGGTCCAGCCGGTTTTCAGGTATTCAATCACGACCGGCTCTGCGCCGCTCGCCTCGATAATCGCCAGAACATTGCGCGATGTGCCGCAATCGGGGTTGTGATGGATGACGATCATATGAGGCAGCCTGTTTCAGGGTTTTCGTTTGATGGAGCCGGTCAAATCGGTGGCGTCAGCCACCGTGTTGGAAATTGTCCCGAACTTGCGGATATTCTTGTGAAGCAGGTCGAGGCGGTGGTCGGATTCATCGGTATCCACGATGATTTCGTAATCAATCGACACGATCTTTGGCGGCGCGTCCTGCCGGACGCCGTGCAATTTGATGCTGACCCCGCGCAACTTGAAATCGAGTAGCGGTGTGACCCGCTCGATTCCCTTCAACATGCAGGCTGCGACTGAAGCGAGGAACAGCTCTGCCGGATTGAACGCATCCGCGCGGCCCGACAAATCCGTATCGATGGTGAGAGCCGCCTCCTTGGCCCGCGCCTCGCCACCATGCGCGTCGATCCTGCGGGCGGTGACAGAGTATTCACGCATGAGCGGGCTCCGTGCCGTCCACGAGATATTCTTCGTTTTTATCATCAGGCATCAGGGCCAGTTCGGCGTCCGTGAGGCGCGCATATATCTCGATGAGATTACCGTCCGGGTCCTTCAGCCACAGTTCGTGCAATGGCGTCCCCCGCCAGGTCGTTCTCGGCGGCTTGAACACCGTGACGCCTTCTCCGATGGCGCGGTCATACGCCTCGATCACGCCGTCCTTCGTACCGACATCAATGCCGAGATGGTAAAGCGTGTCATGGTTCAAGGTCTTGCCATCCGACACCAGCAAGACAAAGTTCAGGCTCAGGTCCGGGCGCAGGAATGTCGCAAAGCGGTGCGTCCAGTCCTTCGGCCAGACACCGAGCAGCCAGCTGTAGAAACGGGTGCTGCGCGGCAGGTCACCGACCCTGATGCTCGCATGGAATTCCTGCGCTTTCGGGCCGGGGGGCACATCCAGCAGGCCGTCAAGTATCGCGAGACGTATATCGATCTTGTCCCGTGCCGCTGCAAACCGGGCACGGAAGTCTTCCTGTGTCAGCTTGGGATCATCGCTCGCCGGGTCATCGATCGGCCAGTGCAACCGGTGGGTTGTGCCCGGCAGCCACGGGCAGACTTCCTCGGCGCAAAGCGTGATCACATAATCGAAGTCGGCAGCATTCATTGCCTCGACCGGTTTCGACGTGTGCGCACTGATATCGATCCCGATGTCCGCCATGGCCTCAATGGCGAACGGGTTGGGAACCGTCGGCTTCGACCCGGCGCTCGCGACCTCGACACGGTCACCGAAGCGCTGGCGTGCGAGGCCTTCGGCCATCTGGCTGCGGGCCGAATTGGCGACACAAAGAAACAGTATCCGCATGAGACGTATCCTTCAGTGTTCCGGAAAGCTTTTGCGGGTGCGGTTGGCGAATGCCACGAGCGACAGCATCACCGGCACTTCCACCAGGACGCCGACCACTGTTGCGAGCGCCGCGCCGGAATTCAGCCCGAACAGGCTGATGGCAACGGCGACGGCGAGTTCAAAAAAGTTCGACGTGCCGATCATGGCGCAGGGCGCGGCCACATTGTGCGGCACTTTCCATGCCCATGCGGCGCCGTAGGCAAGCGCAAAGATGGCGTAGGACTGTATCAGGATCGGCACGGCAATCAGGGCAATGATCAAAGGCCGGTCGATGATCACCTGCCCCTGGAACCCGAACAACAGGACAACGGTCGCCAGCAAGCCGACGACGGATGCGGGTTTGATACGGTCGGTGAAGGCGGTCACCGCCGCGGCCCCGCCGCGCGCCATCAGCACCTGGCGCGTCACGACGCCTGCGATCAGCGGTATCACGACATATAGCGCAACCGACAGGATCAGTGTTTCCCATGGCACGGCAATGTCGGTCACACCCAGCAGGAAGGCGACGAGCGGCGCGAAGGCGAACACCATGATCGCGTCATTCACGCTCACCTGCGCCAGCGTGTAATTCGGGTCGCCCTTTGTCAGCTGTGACCAGACAAAGACCATCGCTGTGCATGGGGCCGCACCAAGCAGGATCAGGCCGGCAATATAACCCTCCGCGTCGGCGGCCGGAATGAAGCCGGCAAACACATGCTTGAAAAACAACACACCGAGGGCGGCCATGGTAAAGGGCTTGATCAGCCAGTTGACGACCAGTGTGATGATCAGTCCCTTCGGCTTTTCTCCCACACGGGCGATGCTGGTGAAATCAACGCCGATCATCATCGGCCAGACCATCGCCCAGATCAGGATGGCAACGGGAAAGTTCACATTTGCGTATTCCAGTCCTGCCAGTGTTTCGAACAGGCCGGGGATGATCAGGCTGAGGCCGATCCCTGCCAGGATGGATGCGGCGACCCATACCGACAGGTAGCGTTCAAAGACTCCCATGCCGCTAGCAGCAGCCAGACGCCACGGGGCGCGTCTCCGGCTGCGGCGCCGGGCAGCATGCGCGCTCCACCGCCATGCCGGTCGGCGTTGAGACGAGCCGCCCGTCTGCGGCTTCGGGCCCGCCACCATAGACCGCGCTGTCGCCGATCGTATGGAAGACTTCCCAGGCCACGCCTGACGGGTCCTGCACCCAGCTCTTTTCCGATTTCGCGTAGCAGCAGGTTGTCGCGCCTTCTTCCAGCACGGAGGCATCGGCGCGCCCGAGGCGCTCATAGACCTCGGCGAGTTCGTCGCCCGTCTCGACCTGTATGCCAAGGTGTTCCACACCGGCTTTCGCGCCACGCTGGCTGATCGCCAGGTTGACGCGCGGGTCGTCGAGCATCCACTTGGCATAGTCGGCTTTCAGCACGGTCGGCTCGGCCGAGAACAGGGTTGAATAGAAATCGATCGACCGGGTCAGGTCATCGACAGCGATGTGAACATGCAGGCGTTTCATGGTTTTTCCTTTGTTTTGAATTTAGCAGCAGGCCGAACGGGCCAGTTCCAGAACCGGTGCGCACACATCTTCCCGGCCTGCACAGCAATCCTCCATGAGGAAGACAATCAGGCCACTGATCGCACCGAAATTGGCAGTATAGATGATCGACCGGCCGTGCCGCTGCCCCGTCACCAGTCCGGCTTGGGACAGGATGTTCAGCTGCGCCGACAGCGTGTTCGGCGGCACGTCCAGTGCGGCGGCAATGTCGCCGGCCGGCAGGCCGTCATGGCCCGCTTTCACGAGCAGGCGGAACACGGCCAGGCGGCTATCCTGGGCGAGGGCGGAGAGTTGGGCGAGGGCGGCTTTCGTTTCCATAGTTCCAATATTGTGGAAATGAAGAAGAATGTCAAGAGGAATCTGCGCGCCTTGCCGCAGCGAACCATGTTGCGCCTGCCCGCCGCACCTGCTTGATGTCAGCCATGCAGACACTTCTTCCCCTCGCGTCCGATATCGGGATGCGGCTCAAGGCCCGGCGGGAAACCGTTGCGGTATCTGAATCCTCATCCGGCGGCCTGATCTCTGCGGCGCTTCTGTCCGTGGCCGGCGCGTCGGCCTATTATCGCGGCGGCGGCGTGATCTACACGCCGCAGGCCTTTCGCGGCCTGATGGGCCTCGGCCGGGCCGACATGCCGGAGGGCATGCGCTCCTCCACCGAACCCTATGCAAGCATGATGGCCCGCACGATCCGCGGCAAGCTCGATGCCGACTGGGGCCTCTGCGAAACCGGCGCGTCCGGCCCGTCCGGCAATGGCTATGGCGATGCCGCCGGGCACACCTGTGTCGCCGTGTCAGGCGCGCAGATCGAGATTTCCCGCACACTCGAAACCGGCCTGTCAGACCGCGAGGCCAATATGCGCCTCTTCGCGCTGGAAGCGCTGACCCTGCTGCACGAGGCCCTGGCCTGAGCAGCCCCCCGAACCCCACCCCCCGCACAAAGGACTGCCACCGATGAGCAATGCAGATCAGGTCGAATACTGGAACGGGCCGGCCGGCCAGAAATGGGTGGACCAGTCGGACCGGCTGGATGCCATGCTGGCGCCCTTCGCCGACACGGTCCTCGCCCGGGCAGGTCTTAAGCCGGATGAGTTTGTCATGGATATCGGCTGCGGCGCCGGGGCGCTCACCCTGCGTGCGGCGGCTGAAACCGGCGCGGGGCAGGGCGCGCTCGGCGTTGATGTGTCGGCGCCCCTGATCGCACTCGCCCGTGCGCGTGCAGTAGCGTCCGGTGCGCCCGCCCGGTTCGAACTCGCTGACGCCAGCACTTACACGGCCAGCCCGGCTGCCGACATCGTGATCTCGCGCTTCGGCGTCATGTTCTTCGACGATCCGGCGGCCGCCTTCGCCAATATCCGCCAATCGGTCCGGCAGGGCGGCAGGATGGCATTCGTCTGCTGGCAGGGGCTCGCCGTCAATGACTGGGCGCTGGCGCCGCTGCAGGCCGCCATGCCCTTCCTCAAGGAAGCGCCCCCGCCGGCAGACCCCACCGCGCCCGGCCCGTTCGCCTTCCAGGACAAGGACCGGGTCGCCCGCATCCTGTCAGACGCAGGCTGGGCCAATGTGGCGATTGATCCGGTGGAAACCGCCATCGTGCTGCCGGGCGATGATGCCCTGTCGACGGCCGGTTTCATGATGCAGCTCGGCCCGCTCTCGCGCCTGCTGGAAGCGCAGGGCATCGACGAGGCGCAAGTCCGCGATGCGCTCATCCAGCTGCTGCAGCAGCACAAGGCGCCCGACGGCCGCGTCACCATGAAATCCGCCTGCTGGCGCGTGACCGCCGACAACGCCTGATCTGCACACGGCGCAAAGTCGTTCAGGCAATCTTGTCGTGCCGGATGCGCAAAAAAAGTCCGGGCCGCTTGTGGAGCGGCCCGGACCTCGGTGGACCTAGTTTTTGATGAAAGCCAGAAGATCTGCATTGATCAGATCCGGTTGCGTCGCAAACAGGCCGTGCGGCAGGCCTTCATAGGTTTTCAGCGTTCCGTTCTGCAGCAGCTTGACGGCGCGGCGGGCGGTTTCGTCAACCGGAACGATCTGGTCGTCTTCGCCGTGCATCACGAGGACAGGGACGGATATCGCCTTCAGGTCTTCGGTGAAGTCCGTCTCCGAGAAGGCGGTGATCGTGTCCAGCTGGGCTTTCGCGCTGCCGGCCATGCCCTGGCGCCACCAGTTCTGGATCAGACCTTCGCTGACCTCAGCGCCTTCCCGGTTGAAGCCGTAGAACGGGCCCGAGGGCACATCGAGGTAGAACTGTGCCCGGTTCTCGATCAGCGCCTTGCGGAAGCCGTCAAACACTTCGAGTGGAACACCCGTCGGGTTGGACTCCGTCTGGCCGAGGATCGGCGTGATCGCGCCGATCAGCACCGCCTTGGAAACCCGGCCCGGCTCTGCCGTGGCGACATAGCGGGCGACAACGCCGCCGCCGGTGGAGTGGCCGATATGGACAGCGTTCTTCAGGTCGAGCGCGGCGACAAGGTCCGCCGTATCGGAGGCAAACGTGTCCATGTCATGGCCGATGTCCGTCTGGGTGGAGCGGCCCTGGCCGCGGCGGTCAAAGGCGATGACGCGGTAGCCTTCCGACAGGAAGAACAGCATCTGGTTGTCCCAGTCGTCGGCGGTCAGCGGCCAGCCATGGTGGAACACGATGGGCTGGGCATCTTTCGGGCCCCAGTCCTTGTAGAAGATCTGGTTGCCGTCTTTGGTGGTGATTGTGGACATTTGAATGTCTCCTTGAGTTGAGGCGTTGAGGGCAGGGTTGGTTGCAGGAACCTGGCAGGCCGCGAGGGTGGAGAGGGCGACCGCAGAAAGAAGGGATTTCAACATTGGAGGTCTCCAGAAAACTATCGCGATAATCATTATCGCGATAAGTAACAGATAGTGGATTGAGATTTCCGCGTCAACCCCTATATTTATCGCGATAGGTAATTTCGCGATAAAGACTATGATCCGGCAGAGCGAAGAAGGAATGAGAGATGCCCGACGCCAAGACACAGCCGGCGTTCCCGCCGCCATTGAGCGAGCACGTCTGCCGCACGATTTACGCGGCAAACCTCGCCATCCAGCGGATCCACAAAGTGCTCCTGGATGAGCTGGGCATCACCTATCTGCAATACCTGGTTCTCAATCTGCTCTGGGATTGTGACAACCAATCCGTCAGCGAACTTGCAGGCCAGCTGGAACTCGAAGCAAGCACCCTGACGCCGCTCCTGAAGCGGCTCGAAGCGGCCGGCTATGTAAGCCGCGTCCGCAACCCGGAGGATGAACGTCAGGTGCTGATCGGCCTTACAGACAAGGGCCGGGAACTGAGAGGCTCAGCCGGTTGCGTCAGCGCCAACCTGGCGCGGAGATCCGGCATGTCAGCGAGTGAATTGCATGCGCTCAACGCGAAAATTCGTGAACTGCATGATCGCCTTGTCGCGCCGGTCAACGACGGAGACACATGAAACCTGTATGCGAAGGACAGGTTCACCGGGCCTGCCTTTCCGGCAGTCCGGCGGCGATGACCTGGCAGTGATTACAACGCATCTGGCCTTCGCCCCCGCTAACGTGTCCAACCCCCTCCGGGCTGCCCCTATACTGCGCCCATGCACCCCCGGCACGCCCCCCTCTATGCGCACGTCCATGTCCTCTTCTGGCCATGGCTCTGGTGGCAGTTGTGGAATCTTGACCGCTGGAAAAGGGCAACCGGGCGCGGCGTGCTTCTCGCCGTCGACCGCCGGGGCAATGTCTACATTCGCTATGTGACGGATGCGCCGGGGCAGGGGCCGCAGAGCTTTCGCGCGCCGGTCTCGGCGCGGCTGGCGCTCGCAATCGCGCCTGAAGTCTCACATGCTCCGTGTCCCCAGCCTACGCTGCGCAGGGATCAGCAATCGCACCGCGATTGCCCCGCAGCAGGCCCAAGCGTAAGCGCAGGGCTGGGTCAAACACTGCCCTTGCCCGACACCTGACCGCAAACCCGATCCCGAAAACCAGCAAACCACCCCCCAAGCGCCCTCACAGGCGCCGCACGCGCAGCGTCAGTCGTAATCCACTTTCTCCAGGAACAGGCCGTCAGGCGGCGAGACCGGGCCGCAGGCCGTGCGGTCGGCGGCGGCGAGGATGTCCAGCAGCCAGGCCGCATCGCGCTTGCCGCGCCCAATTTCCACCAGTGACCCCACCATCGAGCGCACCTGCCTGTGCAGGAAGCTCTGCGCCGACAGCGTGCATTCGATCCGGTCGCCATAGCGGGCGACATCGAACCTATCGAGCGTCTTGACCGGGCTCTTCGCCTGGCATTCGACATCGCGGAACGTGGTGAAGTCATGCGTGCCGAGCAGGCCCTGCGCCGCTTCGTGCATTTTGCGTGCATCGAGCTTTGGCGAAATGCGCCAGGCGAGGCCGCGCTCCACGGTCAGGTCGGCGCGGCGGTTGATGATGACAAAGCGGTAGTGGCGCGCCTTCGCGCTGAACCGGGCATGGAAATCCTCGCCCACTTTCTCCGCTTTCAGCACGGCAATCGGGTGGGGCCGCAGGTGCGCGTTCAGCGCATCGGCCACCTTGCCCGGCCGGTCGACCGCAAAGTCGCAATGCGCCACCTGGCCCATCGCATGCACGCCGCTGTCCGTGCGCCCCGCGCCGTATATCTCCACAGGCCCCCCATCCAGTGCCGCGGCGGCCTCTTCCAGCGCGCCCTGCACGGTCGGCTTGCCCGGCAGCTTCATCCAGCCCTGATAGGGCCCGCCATGATATTCGATGAGCAGCTTGTAACGGGCCAATGCTTCAGGCCCCGAACGCGGCGGGATAGGTCAGCGCCCCGGCTTCGGGCGCCGCCGCGTCCAGCCGCATCGCCATGAAGGCCGGGCCGGACCATTCGCATGTGAACGGCGCAGCGGTCTCGGCAGAAAAGCCGAAGCGCGGATAATAGGCGGGATGGCCCAGCACGAAGAACAGGTTCTCTCCGCGCCCTTCCAGCGCCAGCATGCCCATGCGGATCAGGCCGCCGCCAATGCCTCTCTTCTGTACGTTCGGGTGCACGGACATGGGCCCGAGCCCGACAGCAATAGGCGCGCCATCGACCCGTATGCGGAAGAACTGCGCGTGCCCGACAATGCGCACCTCATCGCTCGCCACCAGCGACAGCAGGCTGTCGCCGGACGCTGCCAGCGCCTTCACAATCCGGCCTTCGTCCTTGCCGCCAAAGGCCAGATCATTCAGGGCAAGGATCTGGTCCATGTCCTCGTCGCGTGCAGGGCGGGTCCAGTAATTCATGACGTGAGCCTTGTGCCCGGCGGAATGGGTGTGCCGTTCAGGAAGACGCTCGCGCTCATCGGCCCCTTGCCGGGCCGCTGCAGCACCGTGATGCGCACCGCGCCGCCATCCCCGCAGGCCACCAGCAGCCGGTCGTCCAGCACGGTGCCGGGCGCGGCCCCGCCGCTTGCGCCGCCGGCTTCGCTCATCAGGAGTTTCAGCCGCACAGGCGTACCTTCGCCTTCGGGGGTCCAGTGGCAGAAGGCGCCGGGGAAGGGTGACAGTCCCCTGATCTGGCAATCGACTTCGGCAGCAGGTTTCGTCCAGTCGACCTGCTGATCCTCCGCGCTGATCTTGTGGGCATAGGTAACGCCCGCTTCCGGCTGGGCTTGCGGTGTGATCTCCCCTGCCGCCCATCTTGCCAGCGCGACCGGTGCAAGGTCTGCGGCCAGTTCCGCCAGCCGGTCGTGCAGTGTGCCTGCCGTGGTTGCAGGCGTGATCGGCGTGCGCGCAGACATCAGCACCGGCCCGGTATCGAGCCCCGCATCCATCAGCATCGCGTCCACGCCGGTCTCATGGTCGCCCGCCATGATCGCCCGCTGGATCGGCGCCGCGCCCCGCCAGCGCGGCAGGATCGAGGCATGCATGTTGAGACAGCCAAGCCGCGGTGCATCCAGAATGGCCTGCGGCAGGATCAGCCCATAGGCGACCACCACGGCGGCATCGAGGCCCAGCGCCGCGAAGGCGTCCTGCTCCTCCGCTTTCTTCAGCGATTTAGGCGTGCGCACGGTAAGGCCATTCGCCTCGGCCCAGGCCTGCACCGGCGTCGGCGTCAGCTTCTTGCCCCGGCCCGAAGGGCGCGGCGGCTGCGAGTACACGCACGCAATCTCGTGACCCGCCGCCACCAGCGCGGCGAGCACGTCCACGGCAATCTGCGGGCTGCCCATGAAGGCGATGCGCAAGCGGTCTGTCATGAAAGGGGCTCTAGCCTGATGCTGGTGTGGAATAAAGGTAAAGGATCGCTCGCCAGCCTAAAGCAGGACGCGGCCGCCGATACCGCCCACGCCATGATACCCCAGCCAGATTGCCAATGCGCCTGCCAACAGGATGGCGACAAGCCATCGCACCCAGGCCTTTCGGAACATCAGGCGGCGTCTTCGCGCAGGTTGCGCAGCCTGGCCTTCTTCACCTTGTCGACCGCGCGCTGGCGCTTCAGGCGCGAGAGATAGTCGATGAACAATGTGCCTTCGAGATGGTCCATCTCGTGCTGGATACAGACCGCATAGAGCTCCTCGGCCCATTCCTCGACCGTGTTGCCATTGTAATCCATGTAACGGATCCGGCAGCGCACGGGCCGTTCGACCTGGTCGAAAATATCCGGCACCGACAGGCAGCCCTCTTCATAGGGCTGGGTCTCTTCAACCGTCTCGAGGATTTCCGGGTTCACGAAATAGCGCGGCTGGGGCTCTTCGTCCTCGCGGGCAAGATCCATCACGATCACGCGCAGCGGCACGCCGACCTGTATTGCGGCGAGGCCAATGCCCGGCGCGTCATACATGGTTTCCAGCATGTCATCCATCAGCGCGCGGACCTCGTCTGTCACGCCGCCTTCAACAGGTTTCGACACCTCCTTGAGGCGTGGGTCGGGTACAGTGAGGATCTCGCGAATGGCCATGAGGGTCAGATATGAAGGGAAGGGCGTCTGGTCAACTGTTACGGTTCATTCCGCCGGGACTTTGGGAGATTCCAGACCGAGCGGCAGCTCGCCCGTGCGGTCGGTCGGATTGGTCCGGCTCTCGATCTGCTTCGGTTCCGGCAGCGCCTTGTTCGGCGGGGCAATTTCCATGTCCTCGAACTTGCGCAGGGTTGGCAATACCCGCTTGTCGAAAGATCCCATGGCCGAATTGAAATGGTCGACAGAGCCATTCAGCGTCTTTCCGAGCTTCTCGATATGGCCGAGCATGACGCCCATCCGGTTATACAGTTCGGCGCCGAGTTCCGCCGCCGCCATGGCATTCTCGTTCTGGTGATGCTGGCGCCAGAGGTGCGCCACCGTTTTGGCCAGCGCGATCAATGTTGTCGGCGTCGTGACGATCACCTGTTTGGACATCGCCCTTTCGATGAGATCGGGTGCCTCCTGAAGCGCCGCCGCGAAAAAGTTCTCCCCCGGTATGAACATGGCGATATAGTCAAACCGGTTGCCGAGGTTCGACTGGTAGTCCTTGGACGCCAGCGTGGTGACGTGTCGCTGCACGCTGGTGGCATGCGCCTTCAGGTGGAGGATTTTCTGGGCGGGATCTTCTGCTTCAACTGCCGCCATGTAGGAGGCAAGCGACACTTTGGAATCGATCACTATCTGCCGGTCGCCCGGCAGGCGGATGATGGCATCCGGGCGCTGGCGGCCTTCCTCGGTCTCGTCATGCACCTGCTCGCTGAAGTCGCAATGAGCCGACAGGCCGGCCTGTTCCATCACGTTGCGAAGTGTCATCTCGCCCCAGCGTCCGCCGCCCTTGGGCGCGGTCAGCGCGTTGACCAGCTTGCCGGTCTCGGCGGTGTTGCGGTGCAGGCTTTCGCCGATGGCCTTCACCTGTTCCGACAGGAGCGACTTGTCCTCGGTGCGGACCTTTTCAAGATCGTCGACGCGCTTCTTGAACGCATCGAAATTCTCGCCGATCGGCTTCATCAGCTCCTTGAGCTCACCTTGCGCGCCTTCCCGGTGCCGCTTGAACGTCTCGTCGGCGCGTTCGAGAAACATGGCGTTTGCCCGCTGCAACACGCCCTGCGCCAGTTGCGCGAACTTGCTCTCGTCCTCTTCGCTGCGGGCGCGCGCTTCGGCCAGCGCGATTTCGGCCTGCCGGGCGATTTCCTGCTGTGCTCGCAGGGCCTGCCGTGTGGTCTCGAGGTCGGCCTCGGTGCGCGCCAGATCGCGGTGCACGAGGCCTGCCTTGCCACGCAAGGCCCAGGCCAGTACGCCAAGCCCGATCACGCCCAGCAACAGGATGATATGCACGGCGTCGAGTCCGGCGCTTCCAATGGTAATAATAGGTGTCATTGCGATATCCTGCCACGATTCTCGTGGAACATATCTAGAACGAGGTCACCTGTCACGCGTCGAAGACGGCACGCGTTTGCCTAGCCATTGTTCGGTGCGCCGGCCAGTGCATTCAGGCTTTCGATCAGGTCTGCTGTAATCGTGCCGGTCACCGGAAGATTGTTGGCCTTCTCATAGTCGCGGATCGCCCTGGCTGTGCCGGCGCCCACAACGCCATCGGGCGTGCCGACATCATAGCCGAGCGCCGACAGCGCGACCTGAACGCCCTGAACCTGCAGCGGGTTACCCGTGTTCCAGGGCTGGGCCCCGAACCGGCCATTGCTGATGGCGTTGTCGCGTGAGGCTTCCCAGAACACCGCGCGGGCGCTGGCCTGCTCTGCGGCCTCTGCCGACACGCGGCCCGTCAGGTCAGCAATCTTGGCAGGCGCGCCGGGATCGCCATTCTTGCCGGCCACCTGGAACCAGAACAGGGCTTCGGTCAGGTTGGGGCTGATGCCGAGGCCCTGCTCGTAGAGAACACCCAGATTGTACTGGCTGTCCACGATGCCGAATTCGGCCGCCTTGCGGAACCATTCAACGGCGCCCGCATAGCTTTGCGTCCCGCCTTCACCCTCGGCCATGAAGACGGCGAGGTCGTGCATCGCTTTCACATTGCCGCCATTGGCCGCCTTTTCGGTCCACTCACGCGCCAGTGTCAGGTCCTTTGGTACGCCATTGCCTTTCTCGTGCAGCTTGGCGAGGCCATATTGCGCAATCGGCAGGCCCTTGCTGGCAGACTTACGCATCAGGGCGGCGCCAGACGCGAAATCGCCAGCGGAAATGCGTTCCTGGGCCAGCTGGTATTGGGCAATGTGGTTGCCGGAGGCGGCAGCGCTTTCAACCGTGACAAAAGGCGAGATGGCCGGAAACCGTGCCACAGGGGCGGCTGCGGCGATTTCGGCTGTCTCAGGTGCCGGTTGGGGTGTGCGCTCTGCAGGGGCGGAGACAGACATCACGGATGGCGCCGCCTCAAACAGGTCGGCATCGGCCGCTGCGGTTTCCACCACGGCCGGTGTTTCGGTTCCGGCTTCTGCTTCGGTCATGGTGGCCGCAGCAATGGCCTCTTCGGCAACTGAGGCTGACTCCGCATTGCCCGCAGCGGCGCCCGGATCAACATAGGTGTCGACCGATGCGGCCATGACAGGCGCTTCCTGCTTGCCGCGGATATAGAGATAGCCGCCCACGGCCGCGCCGGTAATCACCACGGCAGAGGCCGCTGCATAAAGCGGCAGCCTGCTCGAACTGGATTTCGCCCGCACGCCGTTGAAGTTCGGCTTGTCGGTGCTGCGGCGATTGCGCTGGTGCGGTTGCTGGCCGTGCGTGCCTGCCGCGACGATGGCGGCGCGCCGCGCCCGGGCAATATAGTCGCTGGTGTCGCCTTCACGAATCTCGATCGGTTCCTCGAAGGGATTGGGGAAATGGCCGGGCGTATCCAGGGTCTCGGCAGCTGGTTCCACCTTTGGCGATATCAGCGCGAGAAAATCCTCGTCCTCGAAATCATCGGTGTCGAAAATGTCCGACGCGCGGGCTTCCGAATGACTGTCGTGAACCCCGTCGATCCCGTCGAGCTCTGCCAGCGGGTCGAAATAGGTTTCCGGGCCGAGTTCTGCCTGCGACGCCGGCAGGGCAGGTGCCTCGTCCGCTTCATCGGTGTGTTCAGCCGCAAAATTCTCGAACCGCTTGCTCAGCATGTCCTCGAAATCGGATTCATAGGGCGTTTCCCGGTTTTCGATTGCTGCGTCCCAGCCGGCGATGCCGGCTTCGAAGAAAACGTCATCGCTGACGGGATCTTCCGGCATGTCGGCAAAGATCGTATCGTCATCTTCGCTTTCGGCGGTGGCTTCCGGCGCCGCAGCGGCAGGACTGTCAGCGAACATGTCGTCATCGTCGTCGATCTCGGGCAGGCCGGGTTCGAAAGCCTCGTCCTGGTCTTCGAATACTGGCGTCACGCCGGGCAATTCGGCGGCAAAGTCAGGCGCGGCAGGCAGCGCGTCAGCGCCCGCCGGGTCTGCATAGGGCGGCGCGTTGAACTCTTCGAGGCTTTCCAGCCGCGTGGCCAGGGACGCGATCGCGCGCTGCACAGGTGACAGGGAGGCTGTCGACTGGGCCTGCATGTGTTCCAGGCGTTCCGACACATTGGACAGGGCGTCCGACAGGCGCACATCCGTGCGCTTGCGGCTCTCTTCCATCTGCGAGGCCATTGTCTTGATGGCATCGTCCTGGCGCTTTTGCAGCCGCGTGGCAGCGGTTGCGACCTGTTCGCCGATCTGTTCGATCGCCTCGGCGCTGCGCGTTTCACTGTCGGTTACGCGCCGGTCAATCTGCTCGGCCAGCGAGTCGATCCGCGCGCCCACGGTTTCGCCAAGGCGTTCGACTTCTTCGCGGATCGCTTCACCGGCGGCTGTATCGTCGCGGGCTTCCACATCGCTGATGCGCTGGTCGAAACTGGAGGACATCCGGCTGATCTGGCTGGACACGGTCTCCATGGAGCGGGTTTGCCGCTCCTCGGTCGCGACAAGGCGCTTGTGCACATCGGTGACGTCAGCTGCGAGGCTGGTGAAGGCCTCATTGTCCTGGATATTGGCAGCGCGGGAAATTTCATCGGCCAGTTCAAGCCGGGTCTGGTCCACGGTTTCGCGCAGGGACTTGGTCAGGTCCTCGAACCGGGCCTCGAATTCCTTACGAAGTTTCGTGGCAAGTTCCGGATCGACGGATCCGGCGAGCGCCTCGACACGGTTGTCGAGATGATTGAACGTGGCTTCCAGGCTCTGTAGCGCGGCATCCGTGGTCGTCTCGGCGCGGTTCAGTCGTTCCTGGATGCGCAGCAGCGTGCTTTCCATGGAATCCAGCGCGCCGGAGACGTCTGATTCCACGGCGGTCAGGCGTTGTTCGCTCTCTTCGACCTTGGCGAAACGCTGCTTCACGTCGCTTTCGAGCGAGTTGATCCGCGTTGACAGTTCGCGCGTGGCACCCTCGGAGCGTTGCTGGGCCTGCTCGACCGCGCGCTCAACGCGGGCGGCGGCGTCTGACAATTTCGACTCGACCCGCGTTTCCACGCCCTCGACCCGGTCGGTCAGATCGGCAAATCCGGCTTCAACCCGGCCCTTGATGGCCTGGGCTTCATTCTGGGCGAGCTCGCCTTCTTCATTGACGTGGTTCGCCAGCTTGCCGAGCGCCTGTTCGAGCGATTTGAGCGCTTCAAGGTTCTGCTTGGCCGTATCGTCCTGCTCGAGCCGGCGGACCTTGGACTGGAGCGCTTCATACGTGTCGCGGATCTCGTCCATCAGGCTTTCGACATGGCCGACCACGGCATTGCTGTTGCCTTCGGCCCTTTCCAGCTTCGCCACCAGGCCGAGAACGGTATGATCCATGCCGGTGATTGCCAGCGTCGAGCGGGCTTCTGCCGCCTCGATCCGCCGGGTCAGGCGGTCCAGCGTGCTGGAGGCCGCATCCGGCCGGGGGCGCGGCGTGCGGAACAGCGACGAGATTTCGTTATGCTGTTCTTCCTCGTCCGTCATCAGCAGGCGGTTCAGGTATTCACCCAGCGTGAGACCTTCCGCGTTCGCGGCTTCGCGCGCCGCATCGCGTGCGCGCTGGTCAATGCCTTTGACACTCCAGGGCCCTGTCTGGTTCATCCCGGACTCTCCTCACGCGGCCCGCGAAGTTAACGCAGCGGGCAGATTCGTTCACATATTCCTACGGTGATGACAGGTCGGGTCTTAAAGCGAAGTTAAAGGTAAATATTTTCCCGCAATCTGGTAACGGATGAGCCTATCCCATTTACCATGGGGAATGTTTCCGTGCACGTTCGCGTAAAGTTGACGTTGACGTTCGCGGAACCCTTGGTCTAAACTCTTTTCATGTATCACAAGACATCACACATTTCCGCCGCCGACAGCCGCACCTTCACGATTTCCGAGCTTGCCCGGGAATATGGTGTGACGCCGCGTGCCCTTCGCTTCTATGAAGACAAGGACATGCTGCATCCGGCGCGCGATGGCATGACCCGTGTCTATTCGAACCGGGATCGTGCTCGCCTTACGATTATCGTGCGCCTCAAGCGCCTCGGCCTTCCCCTGGCGGATATTCGTGAAATTCTCGACCTTTACGTGCTTGACGATGGCGAGCGGGCTCAGAAGTACATGATGCTCGACAAGTTCCGCAAGCAGGTCAAAGAGCTGGAAGTCCAGCGCGAAGATATCGACACGGCGCTGACCGAACTTCGCAAGGGCATCATCTGGCTTGAGGAACTGATCCAGAAGGTCGGCCCCAATGAAGAGGGCAAGCGGCAGGTTGCGGCCTATGAAGCGGTCGCCCGCCGGCAGCTCGACGAAGTCTGATCCCTCTTTATTTTCCTGAGTTCTGGCAACTGGAACGACCTTTCTAGAACGTGTGTCTAGAATGGCGCCAGTTGCCATTTTCAATTACGAGGAAGCTCCATCCATGCCCCGTTACGACGCCCCGGTCCGCGACATGCAATTCATTCTGCATGAGGTCCTGCAGCTGCAGAATCACTCGAACCTGCCCGGCTTTGAAGACGCCACGCCTGACCTGATCGACGCGATCCTGGAAGAAGGCGGCAAGTTCGCCAAGGAAGTCCTGTTCCCGCTCAACCATGTCGGCGATGTCCAGGGCTGCAAACGCAATGATGATGCCAGCGTCAAGACGCCCGACGGATTCCCGGAAGCCTACCGCGCGCTGGTCGACAATGGCTGGCCGCTCCTGTCAAAAGACCCGGAAATGGGCGGGCAGGGCCTGCCGCATGTCGTGAACCTCGCCTGGGGCGAGATGATCTCGTCCGCCAACATGGCCTTCGGCATGTATCCCGGCCTGACATCGGGTGCCTATGAGGCGCTGATGGCCGGCGGCTCGGACGCTCAGCGCAAGATGTACGGCCCGAAAATGGCCAGCGCCGAATGGGCCGGCACGATGAACCTGACCGAGCCGCAGTGCGGCACCGATCTCGGCCTGATCAAGACCAAGGCCGTGCCCCAGGCCGATGGCAGCTACAGGATCACCGGCCAGAAGATCTGGATTTCCGGCGGCGAGCAGGACCTGACCGAAAACATCATTCACCTTGTGCTTGCCCGGATCGAGGGCGCCCCGGAAGGCATCAAGGGCATCTCGCTCTTCGTCGTGCCCAAATATATCGTCAAGGAAGACGGCTCGCTCGGCGAGCGCAACGCCTGTTCCTGCGGCGGCCTTGAAGAAAAGATGGGCATCCACGGCAACGCGACCTGCGTCATGAACTATGACGGCGCGACCGGCTGGCTCGTCGGCGAGGAGCACAAGGGCATGCGCACCATGTTCGTCATGATGAACGAAGCCCGCCTCGGCGTCGGGCTGCAGGGCCTCGCCCAGGCCGAGGTCGCCTACCAGAACGCCGTCGATTTCGCGAAGGACCGCGTTCAGGGCCGCTCCCTGAACGGGGCGAAGGCGCCCGAGAAAGTCGCAGACCCGATCATCGTGCATCCCGATGTGCGCCGCATGCTGCTCGACCAGAAAGCCTTTATCGAAGGCGCCCGCGCGTTCGCCTACTGGACCGCGTTCCAGGGTGACCTGCAGCACAAGTCCAAGGATGAGAAGCTCCGGGAACGGGCCTCCGACTATATGGCCCTTCTGACGCCGGTCGTGAAAGCCTACCTGACCCACAAGGGCTCGGAGAGCGCAAACCTCGGCCTGCAGGTCCATGGCGGTTCGGGCTTCACGCGCGAATGGGGCCTCGAACAGTATGTCCGCGATATCCGCATCACCATGATCTATGAAGGCACCAATGGCATTCAGGCGCTCGACCTTGTCGGCCGCAAGCTGGCCAGCAATGGCGGCCGGGCCGTGTTCAGCTTCTTTGCCGAACTGGATGATTTCATCGGCACGGCAGGCGATGATGCCGAGCTCAAGCCCTTCCTCGACGGTCTCACCACCGTGAAGGGCCAGCTGCAGGAAGGCACCAACTGGCTGATGCAGAACGGCATGTCGGACTTCAACAATGCCGGCGCCTCCAGCCACGACTACCTGCACTTGTTCGGCCTCACGGCCCTCGCCTTCATGTGGGCCCGCATGGCCAAGGTGGCGATCGAGAAGAAGGCCGACGGTGATCCGTTCTATGCAGAGAAGCTGATGACCGGCCAGTACTTCCTGGACCGCATGCTGCCGGATGCTGCCGCCCATCTCGCGAAAGTGAAAACCGGCGCGAGCTCCATGATGGCCCTGCCGGCAGAGGCGTTCTGATCCACGGCGACAGGCTGCAGGCCTTGAGTCTGCGGCCTGACGCGGCGTGACGTCTGTGCAAAGGGGCCTGCGTATCCTACATGTTTACGCGAACGTAAACGGAAGTTTCCGCAAGGTAATACAGGAAAGACGTACCCATGCTTGAGAGCCCACTGAACGTGCCGAAATCCAACTGGCGCAACGACGAGGAAATGGATATTTTCTCAGACGCCGTGGGCCAGTTTTTCGAGAAGGAATGTACGCCGCATGTCCCGGCCTGGCGCAAGGCAGGCGTTGTCCCGCGGGAGATCTGGACCAAGGCGGGCGAGATGGGCCTGCTCTGCGCCTCCGTGCCGGAAGAATATGGCGGGGCAGGGGGCGACTTCCGCCACGAAGCCGTGATCATCGAGCAGCAGCAGTGGAAGGGCGTCGACGGCTTCGGCATCACGCTCCACAATGCGATCATTGCGCCCTACATCACGGCCTTCGGCACGGAAGAACAGAAGCGCCGCTGGCTGCCGCGCATGGCGTCGGGCGAACTCGTCACCGCCATCGCCATGACCGAACCCGGCGCTGGCTCTGACCTCCAGAACATCAAGACGACGGCCATCAAGGATGGCAATGGCTATGTCATCAACGGCTCGAAGACCTTCATCTCGAACGGCCAGACCGCGAACCTCATCCTCGTCTGCGCCAAGACCGATCCCTCGCAGGGTGCCAAGGGCATCTCGATCCTGTGCGTTGAAACAGAGGAGGTCGAAGGCTTCGAGCGCGGCCGCAATCTCGAAAAGGTCGGCCAGCACGCGGCCGATACGTCCGAACTGTTCTTCAATGACGTGAAGGTGCCCGCCAGTGCCCTGCTCGGCGAGGAAGAAGGCAAGGGCTTCGTCCAGCTGATGCAGAAGCTGCCGCAGGAGCGCCACGTCATCGGCCTCCAGGGCATCGGCATGATCGAGCGCGCGATCCACGAGACCGTCGCGTACGTCAAGGGCCGCAAGGCCTTCGGCAAGACGATCTTCGATTTCCAGAACACGCAGTTCAAGCTGGCCGAAGCCAAGACAGAGGCGACTGTCGCAAAAGTGTTTGCAGACCATTGCACGGAATTGCTGCTGAAGGGCGAACTCGATGCAGCCACGGCCTCCATGTCGAAATACTGGATATCCGATCTCCAGTGCAAGATCATCGACGAATGCCTTCAGCTGCATGGCGGCTTCGGCTATATGGATGAGTATCCCATCGCCCAGATGTATGCCGACGCCCGCGTCCAGCGCATCTATGGCGGCGCCAACGAAGTCATGAAAATGCTCATCGCGAGGACGCTCTAACCACTCATGCCGGACAGCAAGCGCATTACCGAAGTCTTCCCCCAGCCGAGCCCGTCCTCGACGTCGCTCGGCTTCAAGCTCGTCTCGCTCGACCTGAAAAAATGGGAGACACGCGTGCGCTTCGAAGGGCGGCCGGAATTCTGCAATCCGGCAGGCGTGATCCAGGGTGGCTACCTGGTCGCCATGATGGATGATACGATTGGCATGCTGGCTGGCATGAAGGCGGGCAATCGCGCGCTGCCCTCCACGGTGGACCTGCACACGCATTTCCTGCGTCCGGTCCGTCAGGGCGCCATCGAGGTGGTGGCCCGCCTGCGCAATATCGGCCGCGCGATGGTCTTCGCCGAGGCCGAACTCTACGATTCCCGCGGCAAGGAAGCAGCCCGCTGCGCCGCGAGCCTCACGCTTAACCCGGTGAATTCACCGGCAACCTGATCAAACAGTTTTAAAGGAGCCCCTCCCATGAATGAAGCCTATGTCTATGACGCCGTCCGCACCCCGCGCGGCAAGGGGAAGTCGTCCGGCTCCCTGCACGAAATCACCGCCCTCAGCCTCGGTACGCAGGTGCTGCAGGCAATCCGTGACCGGAATGAACTCGATACCGCCCTCGTTGACGATGTCGTCTTCGGCTGCGTCTCGCCGGTGGGCGAGCAGGGCGGCGATATTGCCCGCATTGCGGTCCTGAACGCTGACTATGCCGACACGACGGCTGGCGTGCAGGTCGACCGCTTCTGCGCTTCGGGCCTTGAAGCCTGCAACATGGCCGCCTCGAAAGTGATGACTGGCGAGGCCGACATGGCGATTGGCGGCGGTGTGGAAAGCATGAGCCGTGTGCCGATGGGCGCGGCGGGCGGAGCCTGGTCGACCGATCCGCAGATTGCCATAAAATCATACTTCTCGCCGCAGGGCGTGGGTGCTGACACGATTGCCACCAAATGGGGCTTTTCGCGCGATGACGTCGATGCCTTCGCGGTCGAAAGCCAGAAGCGCGCCGCCCGCGCCTGGACCGAAGGCCGGTTTGCCAAATCCATCATCCCGGTAAAGGACCAGATGGGCGGCATCCGCCTAGACCATGACGAACACATGCGCCCCGATGCAGACATGCAGTCGCTGGCCGCACTGCAGCCCTCCTTCATCGGCATGGGCGCCATGGGTTTTGATGAAATCATCAAACAGCGCTATCCCGAACTGGAAGCGATCAACCATGTCCACCACGCCGGCAACTCGTCGGGCATCGTGGATGGCGCATCTGCGGTGCTCTTCGGCTCGAAGGAAATGGGCGAGCGTTTCGGCATGAAGCCGCGCGCGCGCATTCGCGCCATGGCCTCCATCGGCTCCGAGCCGGGCATCATGCTGACTGGCCCGACTGACGTCTCCCTGAAGGCGCTGAAGAAGGCCGGGATGAACCCGGAAGACATCGATCTTTACGAACTGAACGAAGCCTTTGCCTCGGTCGTTCTCCTGATGATGCACAATCTCAACATCCCGCACGACAAAATGAACGTGAACGGCGGCGCCATCGCCATGGGCCACCCATTGGGCGCCACCGGCGGCATGCTGATGGGCACCATGGTCGACGAGCTGGAGCGGTCCGGCAAGGAAACCGCGCTGATCACGCTCTGCGTCGGCGCCGGCATGGGCACCGCGACCATCATCGAGCGCGTTTAATCCTTACCCGAATTACTGGAAGACTGACATGAAACTCGAAACATTCTCATTCGATATCGACGCGGACGGCATTGCCCATGCCGTGTTCGACGTGCCCGGCCGAAGCATGAACACGCTGACCGGCAAGGCCGTCGCCGACATCATCGCCATCACGCAGGAAGTCGCGACCAATGACGCGATCAAGGGCCTCGTGCTCTCGTCCGGCAAGGCCAGCGGCTTCTGCGCGGGCGCAGACCTCGGCGAAATGGGCGACCGTGCCGGAAGCGGCGGCGCCGCCGAGCCCAAGAGCGAGGCCGAGATCAAGAAGGCCCAGTTCGACGCGGGCTTTTCGCTCAACAAGACGCTCCGCCAGCTTGAAACCTGCGGCAAGCCTGTCGCTGTCGCCCTCAATGGCCTTGCCCTTGGCGGCGGCCTTGAAGTGGCGCTGGCCGGTCATTACCGTGTGGCGGCCAATGACAATCCGAAGCTGCAATTCGGCCTGCCGGAAGCCAAGATCGGTCTCCTTCCCGGCGCCGGTGGCACGCAGCGCCTGCCGCGCCTCGTGGGCGTGCAAACGGCCCTGCCGCTGATCCTCCAGGGCGAAAGCTTCAATGCCGAGAAGGCGCTCGCCATGGGCGTCGTCAACGAACTTGCCCCATCGTCGGAAACCGTTGCCAGGGCCAAGGCCTGGGTGAAGGCCAATCCGAAGGCCAAGGCGCCGTGGGACGAAAAAGGCTACAAGGTTCCGGGCGGCGTGCCGCACAAGAGCCCAGGCGCAGGCCAGGTGGCAACCATGGCAAACGCCATGCTGCACGCCAAGACCTATGGCAATTATCCGGCCCAGCTGAACATCCTCTCCTGCGTCTATGAAGGCATTCAGGTGCCGATTGATGCCGGCCTGCGCATCGAGACGCGCTATTTCATCAACACGCAGCAGCGGCCAGAGGCGAAAGCCATGATCCGCTCGCTCTTCCTGTCGACGCAGGCCCTGTCCAAGGGTGCCAACCGTCCGGCGGGCTATCCGAAGTATGAGCTGAAGAAGGTGGCCGTGATCGGCGCGGGCCTGATGGGCGCGGGCATTGCCTACGAACAGGCGCGTGCCGGTATCGAGACCATTATTGTCGACGTCTCGGCCGAAAATGCCGAGAAGGGGAAGGATTATTCCCGCAAGCTGGTCGAGAAAAACGTCTCGCGCGGCAAGATGACCAAGGAAAAGGGCGAGGCCCTGCTTGCCCTGATCAAGCCGACTGCGAACTATGACGACTTCAAAGGTGCTGACCTTGTCGTCGAAGCTGTGTTCGAGAACCCTGAACTGAAGGCGCAGATCACCAAGCAGGCCGAGGCCCAGCTGTCCGATACGGCCGTCATGGGCTCCAACACGTCCACGCTGCCGATAACCGGTCTTGCCGAAGCCTCGGTTCGCCCGGCCAATTTCATCGGGATCCACTTCTTCTCGCCGGTTGAGCGGATGGGCCTCGTCGAGATCATCAGTGGCAAGGAAACCAGCGAGGAAACGCTGGCCAAGGCAATCGATTACGTGCTGGCCATTCGCAAGACGCCGATCGTGGTCAATGACAGCCGTGGCTTCTACACCTCGCGCTGTTTCGGCACCTATACGCAGGAAGGCCTCGAAATGCTCGGCGAAGGCATCAAGCCGGCCATCATCGAGAATGTCGGCCGCCAGTCCGGCATGCCGATGGGGCCGCTGGAAGTGTCCGACTCCGTCGGCCTCGATACCGCCCTCAAGGTCGGCCGCCAGATGGCGCAGGCCACCGGCATCGACTATGGCAATGATCCGCGCGGCCAGATGATGGCCTGGCTGGTTGAAGACCAGGGCCGGGTTGGCCGCAAGGCAGGCAAGGGCTTCTATGACTATGACGACAAGGGCAAGCCTGCGCGCCTCTGGCCGGAACTGAACACCCAGATCGAGGTCAAGGTGGATGAGTGCCCGCCAGCCATGAAGAAGGAGCTGATCAGCCGCTTCCTCGTGCGCCAGGCCATTGAAGTGGCCCGCTGCTTCGAGGAAGGCGTCATCACCGATGCACGCGATGCCGACATCGGCTCGATCCTCGCCTGGGGCTTTGCGCCGTACACGGGCGGCTGTGCCAGCTATGTCGACCTGATCTGGGGCATCAAGCCCTTCGTCGCGGAGGCAGACCGCCTGGCCGACGCCTATGGCGAACGCTTCCGCCCGGGCAAGCTCCTGCGCGACATGGCCGCCAAGGGCGAAGGCTTCTACGACCGCTTCCCGCCCGCCGAAGCGAAAGCCAAAGCCGCCGCCTGATCGCGCGATCAAGAGACCAAAACAAAAGGCCGGAGCATCACTGCTCCGGCCTTTTTTGTTTCGTGCGATGTATCCGGGCCTTACTCGCCGCGGGCGCGGGCCCACCAGCCCTTGCGCTTTGGACCGGTATCTTCGGTCTTGGCGGGTTCGGGCTTTGGTTCCGGTTTGGGCTCAGGTGCCGTGTCGGCCAATGCGGGTTCCTTGACCGGTTCGGCTTTTGCCGGTTCCGGTTCCGGGGCTGGCTCGGGCTCCGGGGCAGGGGCAGCAGCCTCGGCCACCGACTTGGTCTCGGCAGGCGCTTCGGCCTCGGCCGCTGGTTTCGGCTTGGCGCGTGACCGGCGGGCGCGTTTCGGCTTCTCCGGCGCGGCCTCTGCATCGGTCTCGGCTGGCGCTTCAGGTTCGCTGACGGTCACGTCTTCCGGTGAAGCAACCGGCACAGCCTTCGCCTCGCTTGGCGCATCAGCGTCGAGCATTTCCGGCGCACTTGCCGAAAGGCCGTCCAGATAGGCTCCGCCATCGGCCGGGGCATCATCCGTTCCTTCGGCACGCTCTTCGCCAGCTGGCTTGCGCCGGCGGCGTCCGCCCCGGCGGCCCCGGCGACGGCGCTTGCGCGTACCATCTTCGGACTCCTCGGAACGCGGTTCGTCATTGGATTCGGTGTCGTCGGACTCGTCGTCCGCGTCGTCGTCTTCAGTGGCGGCAGGGGCCGTCTCACCGTCGATCACTTCCAGGCCGGTCTCACGACCGCCCTCGCGGTTGCGGCCGCGGCCACCCCGGCGGCGGCGGCGCTTGCGGGGCTTGTCCGCTGTGTCGTCGGACCTGGCCTCCACCTCGTCATCCGTATCGGCGACGGCATCCTCGTCCTCGTCCTCGATGTCCTCATCATCCTCATCGGAGATGGCAGGTTTCGATGGCTTGGACAGCGAACGCGGCGGCGATTTTTTCTTCGGCTTGGAATTCGGGTCGCGCTCGGCCTCGATGGTGAAGTCGCCCGGCAACAGGTCTTCCGACGAATGGATCGACACGGCAAATCCGGCCATCCGTTCGGTCTCGACAAGCGCTTCACGCTTGTTGTTCAGGATGTAGAGCGCCACATCGGTCGGCGCCTTCACCGAAATGCTCTTCAGGCCGCCCGTCGAGGCGCGGGCCTCGATGGCGCGGATCAGTTGCAAAGCGGCAGACGGAATCGAGCGGCGGCGCCCGGTGCCGTTGCACACTTCGCAAGGGTCGGACGTTGCCTGCAGCACGCCCTGACGGCGACGCTGGCGGGAAATCTCCATCAGGCCGAACTGCGAGATGCGGCCATGCTGGACGCGCGCGCGGTCAACCTTCAGGCATTCCTTCAGGCGCTTCTCGACGGCGCGATTGTTCTTGTTCTCGTCCATGTCGATGAAGTCGATCACGACGAGGCCGGCCAGGTCGCGCAGGCGCATCTGGCGGCAGGCTTCCTCGGCGGCCTCAAGGTTTGTGCGCACCGCAGTCTGTTCGATATTGCGTTCCTTGGTCGACTTGCCGGAGTTCACGTCGATGGCGACGAGGGCTTCGGTCTGGTTGATCACCAGGTAACCGCCGGACTTCAGCTGCACGGTCGGGGAGTAGATGGAATCGAGCTGGCCCTCGACCGCCTCGGCGACGAAGAGCGGGTCGTCTTCCTTCCACTGCTGAACCTTCTTCGCCTGGCTCGGCATGATCAGCTTGGCGAGGTCTTTCGCCTCGCGATAGGCTTCCTCGCCCTGGACCCAGACTTCCTCGACTTCCTTGTCGAACATGTCGCGCATCGCGCGATGGACAAGGCCGCCTTCGGCATTGATCAGCATCGGCGCTTCGGAGGTCAGCGTCTTTTCGACGATGGTTTCCCAGAGTTTCGACAGGTAGTCATAATCGCGGCGAATCTCGGCCTTGGTGCGCTTGGCACCGGCCGTGCGCACGATCAGGCCCATGCCGTCCGGCACGTCCAGTTCAGCGACGATGGACTTCAGGCGCTTGCGGTCGGCCCCGTTGACGATCTTGCGCGAAATGCCGCCGCCGCGCGGCGTGTTCGGCATCAGCACGGAATACCGTCCGGCCAGCGACAGGAACGTGGTCAGCGCCGCGCCCTTGTTTCCGCGTTCTTCCTTGACGACCTGCACCAGCAGAACCTGGCGCCGGCGGATCACTTCCTGGATCTTGTAGCGTTTGGAGATCGACGAGCGCGGCGATTCCTTGCGGGCCGGGCGCCGGCCACGGGCCGGTTTTGCGGCGGGTCGGGGCTCGCCATCCTCGCCTTCGCTATCGTCTTCATCTTCGTCGTCGGCGCCGTTGTCATCATCCTCGTCGGACTCGTCGTCGGCGTTTGCGCGGGCATCGTCGTCGCCCTCTCCCTCGACATCATCGTCTTCGTCTTCGATGGCGGCGGCCGCTTCTTCAGCGGCCTCCTTCAGGAGGGCCTCACGGTCTTCGGCCGGAAGCTGGTAATAGTCGGGATGGATCTCGCTGAAGGCGAGAAAGCCGTGGCGATTGCCGCCGTATTCAACGAATGCCGCCTGCAGCGACGGCTCGACCCGCGTTATCTTTGCGAGGTAGATATTGCCGCGAAGCTGTTCGTTACCGGTTGTCTCGAAGTCGAAATCATCGACCTGACCGCCATTGACGATGGCCACACGGGTCTCTTCCGGGTGGGCGGCGTCGATTAGCATGAGTTTGCTCATGGAACATGACCTTATGATCCGGCGACGCCGCTACGGGCGCGGTACGCCTCGAGCGATCGGTCAGGCCGGTCTGTGTTGGTTGGGGGAGGGTGCAGCCATGCCTGTCCCATGCACCCTGAGGCGGCATTGGAGAACTGACGATGGTCACGGCACCCGTGCACATATTGCTTTGCTTTCCGGAGCGCGGCGCCCGCTTGCCTTTTCGGTGAAGCGCGATCGCTGACGCGTCATTGGGAAACTTGTTGGATAGCCCAGTTATTTGGCTACTTTTCGAATACTGCCCAATTTCAAGCGTAATTGAAAGGGAGAAATTCCGCAGACCACAGTTGAATGACCTCAGCCCGGTCAATGCTGGGTTAATATTCAGTCTGTTAGGGAAAAGGCGAGCCAGACCCGCGCCAGGCGGGCCATTCCTGCCTTTTGGACCCCATGACCCCCTTTCGCCTGCTTTTCCTTGTATGTGCTTGTACTCTAATGGGTTTTGCCGCCCATGCGGATATTCGCGACGTGCGGGTGGTGGGCGACGGTGCACCGACCCGGATCACGGTCTGGAGTGACATTTCCCAGGAAGCACAGGCATTTCTGGCCGAATCCGGTGGCCAGCGCAGCCTGATTCTTCCCCTCAGCGGTGAGTCCAGCGCGAAGGTCGGCACCGGAACGGGCGGGATCGAGGGCTGGGCGCTGTCGGGCGGTCGCCTCAGCTTCTCACTCGACCGGCCGCTTGTCGTCTCCCGCGTCCTGTCCTTGCCGCCGACCGGCAGCGAGCCAGCCTGGCGCATCATTATCGACCTTCAAACTGTCTCGGCCGCCCGCTTCGGCAGCATGGCCCGGCGCGATATGCAGCGCCTTGCCCGCGCCGAATCCGATGCCCGCAAGGCCACAATGTCAATGGCTGCAGCAGAAATCACCCCCGCCGAGCCGCTCCGCCCGCGTGAGCGCCGGGGCAATGGCAAATACGTGATCGTGGTGGATGCCGGTCATGGCGGCAAGGATCCGGGCACCCGGTCGGCCCGGGGACTGCTTGAGCGTGACGTCACCCTGAAAGCATCGCTTTACCTGAAGGAGATCCTGGAAAAGGACCCGCGCTATCTGGTGCGCCTGACCCGCGACAATGACAAGTTCATCGAGCTTGAGGACCGCGTCACCCTCGCGCGCAACTGGGGCGCTGACCTCTTCATCTCGCTGCACGCCGATGCGGCCGGCTCACCGGACGTTTCCGGCGCGTCCGTCTACACGATCTCTGAGCGCGGCGAGCGCCGCATCGACAAGGAAGCCGACAAGAATAACTGGAAAATCCCGATTGAAACCAGTGGGTCCAGGGTGGTCGGCAGCATCCTTGAAGACCTGGTCAAGCGGGAGACGAAATCCCATTCCGCCGCCTTTGCGGAAGACCTGCTGCCTGAACTGGCGGCGGCCGGCCCTGTGCTGCGCGGCACCCATCGCAATGCCGGCTTCTACGTCCTGCTGGCCCCGGATGTCCCGGCTGTGCTGCTCGAGATGGGGTTCCTGACCAATGCAGAGGACGCAAGGCGCCTCCAGTCAGAGGCTGGACGCGCCAAATCCATGCAGGCGGTCAAACGCGGCATCGACAAGTTCTTCGACCGGCAGGAAATCCTTGTCGCGTCGGACTGATCCGCCCGCAGGCACCGCTGCTTTGCCCTTGCGGCAGGGCGCGGTTGCTGAAAGATTGCCAATATGAACCTGCTTCGGCCTTTTTGCGCGCTGTCTGCCATCCTGCTGGCCGGGTCGTGCGTCAGCACCCCGTCGCAGGAGGATCTCAGCGAAGCACTTTTCGCCAATGGCCGCCCGGCGGAGGCGCGCGCCTATGGTGACTTCCTCGTCGCCCGCTTTGCCGCCATGACCAATGACCCTGAGACCGCTGCTGCCTATTACGCCGCCGCGATCGATACGGCCCCTGAAAAGTCGGGCATTGCCGAGCGGGCTGTGTTTGCCGCTCTTCTGGCGGGTGACTATCCGGCCGGTGTCGAACTTTCCCGGCGCGCCAGTCAGGTTGGCAGTACGGCAACGCTGGTCCGTCTTACGCTGGGCGTCGACGCACTTGTCCGGGGCAAGGATTCCGAAGCCGCGAACTATCTCGATGAAACCGAGTATGGCCCGTTCAACCGGGTTATCGCCCAGGGCCTGTCAGCCTGGCGCATCGCCGACGATCAGGGCGCGGATGCGGCCGAGGATTACCTGCGCGATGGCCTGACCGGCGACGCCGACCTCGATAGCGCCACACTCTACATGATGGGCCTGCTGCAGATGGCCGACAAGCATGATGCAGCGGCGCTCGCGACATTCGATGCGCTCTGGGATTCCGGCGCGCGCCTTGCCGTTGGCGTTCACGCGCATGCCCAGCTGCTCGCCGCATCGGGCCAGAAGGAACGGGCGGTCGAAATCCTTGAAATGTTCCGGGACGAAATCGGCCAGAACGCCGCGATTGACGGCCTGCGGGCCGACATCCTGTCAGGCAAGCGCATTCGTCCGAACCGCCTCTCGACACGCGAAGGCGCTGCGCTGGCCGTCTATGTGCCTGCCGCCGCGCTGATGCTGCAGACCGATGACGATCTGTCGGGCGTGTATTTCGTGCTTGCGCTGGCGCTCGATCCCGATCTCCATGTCGCCCGGTCTCTCTGGGGCCAGTCGCTCGACAATGCCGGCCGTCGCCAGGAGGCGATCGCCGTCCTGTCGCGCATCCCGAAGTCCTCGGAATTCTATGCCACGTCGCGCGGCCAGATGGCCTGGGCCCTGCGCCGCGAAGAGCGCAACCAGGAATCCCTTGCGATTGCGGCTGAAGCGCTGGCCCATTCGTCCGACCGGGGCCTCAAGATCCAGCTGGCAGACCTCTATCGTTCACTCGACCGCAATGGTGAAGCTGAACGCCTCCTCACCGAAATCATCGAGTCGGATGCAGAAGTCAACCGTCAGGACTGGCGCATCATCTATGCCCGCGGGTCGGCGCGAGAGCAGACGGGCCGCTGGCCTGAAGCCGAGGCTGACCTGAAAATGGCGCTGGCCCTGCAGCCGACGAATGCCTCGCTCCTCAATTATCTCGGCTATGCCTATATTGACCGGGGCCTCAACTATGAGGCGGCGCTGGACATGATCCGGCGTGCTGTCGAGCTTGAGCCGCAATCAGGCTATATCGTCGACAGCCTCGGCTGGGCGCATTACCGGATGGGCCGCTACGATCTCGCGACACGTTTCCTTGAGCGGGCCGTGGAACTGTCGCCGGGAGTCTCCCTGCTCAATGACCATCTGGGCGATGCCTATTGGCAGGTGGGCCGCAAGATCGAGGCCCGTTTCCAGTGGCAGCGGGCGCTCAAACTGGATCCGAGTGATGCAGACAGGGCGCGCATCGAAGCCAAGATGCTGTCAGGCCCGGACATCGCCGTGCTGACCCGGGCCGAGCCGGAAGTTCCCGCCGCCCTTGCGGTCGCCCGCCAGCCCTGACGCGCAGCCATGCACCAGATTCTGAGCGCGCTTGCCCCGGCCAAGGTGAACCTGTTCCTGCATGTCGGGCCGCTGAAGCCGAACGGGCGGCATGATCTCGACTCGCTGGTTGTTTTTGCCGGTCCGGAGGCCGCCGACCGGCTGAGCGTCGAGCCATCCGACATTCTCACGCTGTCGGTCACGGGGCCCCGCGCGGCTGATGCCGGGGCAGGGCCTGACAATCTGGTCCTCAAGGCGGCCCGCGCCCTGCGCGCCGAAGCCGGCATCGCCAGCGGCGCCGCGCTTCACCTGGAAAAAAACCTGCCGGTTGCCGCCGGTATCGGCGGTGGTTCTGCGGATGCGGCCGCCACGCTTCACCTGCTCACACGTCTCTGGGGCATTAACCCTCGCCATGCCCGCAGCGTGGCGCCGGGGCTGGGCGGGGACGTGCCGGTTGCGCTCCTCGGAACCCCGGCCTTCATGCGCGGCGAGGGCGAACGGGTCGAGCCCGTCACCCTGCCGGCGCCCTTGCCCGCCGTGCTGTACAATCCGGGTATCGCCTGTCCGACCGGGCCTGTGTTCGAGCGGTTCGACAAGGCCTCGGGCGGAGCAGGGTTTGCCGAGACAGGCCCCTTGCCGCCCCTCGCAGGCATGAATGAACTGGTCACCTGGCTTTCGGGCCAGCGCAATGACCTCGCGGCGCCCGCCCGCCTCCTCATACCCGCCCTTGGCCGCGCCACCCGCGCGCTCCCCCCCTTGCCCCTCCCCATGCTCACCCGCATGAGCGGCTCGGGCGCGACCTTCCTTGCCCTCTACCCCACACTTGCCGCCGCGCAGGAATCTGCCGAATTGCTGAGCGCTTCGCATCCCGGCTGGTGGGTGCGTGCGACCCTGCTCGGAGGTACTGACCGGTCATGATTCCTGCACTTCTGGGCCTGCCATTCCTGTCATTCCTGTTGTGTTTGCTGGTGATCCGGCTTGGCGTGAAAGACGCGCCCGATGGCGGCCGCAAGACCCAGACTGCGCCGGTGCCGACTGCGGGCGGCGCTGCGATCGCCCTTTCCGTCATCCTCGGCCTGTTTCTCGTCGGTGTCCTGCCAGTCACCTCCCAAAACGGCCTTCCGGCGCTGCTTTTGTTCGTTTTTGCATCAGTCATTATTGGCTTTTTTGACGATTTCATTGGCCTGAACCCGAAGCTGAAACTCCTGCTTCTGGCCCTGGTTTCCCTCCTCGCCGCCGCCTTCGGCCCTCGCCTTGGCTACTTCCATTTGCCGTTTGGACCCAGTGAAGGTTATGCGCTCCCTGTCTGGCTTTCTGTAGCAGGTGTTGGGCTTTGGCTCTTCGTGATGGCCAATGCGACCAATTTCATGGACGGCTCCAACGGCCTCGCGATGGGCAGCGCGACGCTGATGCTCATCGCCCTGTCCATCCTGCTCAACTGGCTGGCACTCGCCGGCCCCGGCACCGGACTCGAGCGCGCCATGAGCGACCTCACTGCGCTGGTCGCTGCCGCGACATTGGGATTCCTTGCCTGGAACGTGGCCGGCCGGCTTTTTGTCGGTGACACAGGCTCGCTGGGCATGGGGGCCCTGCTGGGCGCGGCGGGCCTCGTGGTCGCCTGCCGCCTCACCGTGTGGGAGCCCGTCATCCTGATGCTGCCATTCCTGGTCGATGTTTTCATGACGCTGATCTGGCGGGCGCGCGCCGGGCGGCACCTGTTGGAGGCGCACCGCGATCATGCGTATCAGCTGTTCCTGAGAGCCGGCTGGCCGCACTGGAAGGTCGCATTGCTCTGGGCCGCCATGACGCTTGTCTCCGGCGCCGGGCTGCTGGCCCTCGGACCACTGTTTGGTGCGGAGGTCATTTTCGTGCTGCTGGCGCTCGGCATGGGATTGTGGGTCTGGCAGCGGGCAACGCTCGGCCGCCAGCTGGCCGCCAAAGGTCTCTAGTAGACCCGTTCCACGCAGAAATCGGCGAGATCTTCGAGCGCGTCGCGATACGCGCTGGCTGGCAGGCTGCGCAGCGCACCCTTGGCCAGGGCGGCGTAGGCTTCGGCCTCCTGTACCGTGGCCTCTGCTGCCCCTGTGGCACGGATCAGGTGCACGGCATGGGCGAGGTCCTGCTCGGACTGGGTATCGGGGTGAAGCGCGCGTTCCCAGAAGGCGCGATCTTCGTCCGACCCGCGACGGCGGGCGATAATCACCGGCAGGGTGATCTTGCACTCGCGGAAATCGTCACCGACCGATTTGCCGATCACCGTTGTCGTGCCGCCATAGTCGAGCACGTCATCAATGATCTGGAAGGCCAGGCCGAGATTCTTGCCATAGGTCGCGAGGGCCGCCGCATACTGGTCGCCGCCGGCCGACATGGCGCCGGTTTCAGCCGCCGCTTCGAACAGGGCGCCGGTCTTGGCTTCGACAATGGCCAGATAATCCTCGGTGGGCAGGTCGCGCGCCTGCATGGCGGCCAGCTGGCGCACTTCGCCCTCGGCAATCGTGGTCGAGGCGGTTGCGAGGCGATTCAGGATCTCGAGACTGTTGGCTTCGACCAGAAGGTTGAAGGCGCGGGCAAACAGGAAGTCGCCGACAAGGATGGACGCCTTGTTGCCCCAGATCGCCTTGGCGGCAGGCTGGCCGCGGCGCAGGTCGCTTTCGTCGACCACGTCGTCATGCAGGAGGGTCGCCGTGTGGATGAATTCCACGGCCGCTGCCAGGGCATGCGTCGCCGGATTGGCGGCGCCTACCGCGTGCGCTGCAATCAGGGTGATCATGGGCCGAAGCCGCTTGCCGCCTGCTGAAACGATATAGCCGGAGAGGTCCGGGATAACGGCGACGGGACTTGCTGCCCGTTCGGCGAGCAGGACTTCAACCGCCGCAAGGTCGTCAGCGACAAGTGTCTGCATGCGCTCGACGATCGAACCGATGGCCGCCTTGGATCTGGGTCTCGGCGCGAGGGTCAAGTGGTCACTCCTGTTGGATCGATAACCATCAGTGTTTAGGCTTATGTCATGCGGCCGCAAAGCACGACGCGGCACCGGGCCGCAGCTATATATGTGTGAAGTGTTGCGCCAGCGCCATAGCTGCAGTGCCTGAAATGCTGGAACGTTCCACGATTTTGGGCTTTATTGCGTTTATGAAAACGCTCATCTCACTCGCCTCCCTCATCCTGGTCACAGCCTGTGCCAGCCATTCCCCCTATGGTCCGGCCACGTCCAGCGGCGCGGCGGGATACACACACCAGAAAATCGAGACCGGACGCTACCGGGTCTCCTACACCGATAAGGACCCCAGCCGGTCGCATGACCTTGCGCTGCTGCGTGCTGCGGAACTGACCCTTCAGGACGGAAATGACTGGTTCGAAATCACCGGCGGCTACACCGATCAGGAGGGTGCCGGTTCGGAAAGCCGATCCTCGGTCAGCATCGGCGGATCGCGTGGTTCCTATGGCAGCGGCGTGGGCGTGGGAGTGGGTTTCGGCATCCCGGTCGGTTCGAGCAGCGCCAAGGTGACGACCGTGATTGATATCGTGACGGGCAAGAACCCGAAGCCGGACCGCCCGTCGGTCTATGATGCGCGATCCGTGGATATCAATCTGCGGGGCACTGCGCCCTGATGGAGGAAGTCTTCCGCACCAATGATCTGGTGAAACTGTCCTATATCGAACACTTGCTGCAGGAAGCAGGCATTACCTATTTCGTGGCAGACCAGCACATGTCGGCTGTGGAAGGCAATATCGGTGCCTTTCCGCGTCGCGTGATGGTGCGTGAAGGCGCTGTCAGGGCGGCTGAGCTTGCCTTGGCGGAGGTCGAGCGCGGGTGACTGCGGCGACCGAGGACACGGTCTACCAGGGCCGGGTGAAGCTGGTGCAGCCATTGAAGGGGTTCCGCGCCGGGAGCGACTCCCTGCTGCTGGCGGCAGCGCTGCCGGAGAAGTCTGGCGGGGCGACTTTGGAGCTGGGGTGCGGATGCGGCGGGGCCCTGCTGCCAGCGGCGTTCCGGATGCCGGGGATGCGGTTCACGGGTGTGGAGATCGACGCCGAAATGGCGGCGCTGGCTGAGGCGGGCGTGGCGGCCAACGGGTTTGACGGACGCGTCACGGTCGAGGCGGGCGAAGCCTCTGACTGGGTGAAAGCCCATGAGAACCAGTTCGATCTGGTCTTCGCCAATCCCCCCTATTTCGAGCCGGGCCGCATTTCCCCTCCAGGCGAGGGAAAAGCCGCAGCCTACCTTGAATCGCTTGATGTTTCCGGTTGGGTCAAGGCGATGGTCTTTGCCGCCAGGCCGCGTGCGCCAATCGTGCTTGTCCACCGGGCCGCGGAACTGGCGCGTATCCTGGCCGCGCTGGACAGGCAGACCGGCGACATCACGGTGCTGCCTGTGGCGCCGAAGCCAGGCGAGGAAGCCCGGCGGGTGCTGGTGAGGGGGCGCAAAGGCCTGAAGCGCGGGCCCGTCCGGTTGCTGGCGCCTATCCATCTGCACGAGGCGAATGGAGAGCGGTCAGTCACGGGGCAAGCGGTGACAACGGGCGGTGGGGTGGTGTGGTAGGGCGGTGTTGTGGGGGGATGTGGGAGTGTGAGAGGGTTATGTGGGGGTGTATGGGGGTGATGTGTGGGCGATCGCCTGTCGCTTGAAACCGCGGGCTCCGTCCCCACCTCCAAAAAACAGACTGAGTCACAGGAAGGGTCTGTTGCATCATGTTCGGCGTAATCTTCTTCGGGTTTGCCATTTTCGGGATCGGCATTGCGATGCTGGGACATCCCGCCTTCTACCGCGCGATGACCGGGCGGCAGAGCGGTTCGGCCGACCATCGGGACTCCAAGGGTCTCTAATGCTTGCGCCGCAGGGCGCTGGCTTGTAGTTCCGGGCGAACCTCAATTTCCGGACGTGCCCCATGCCTGCGCCAAAAGCCCAGCCCAAGCCGAAATCCTTCCAGGACCTGATCCTGACCCTGCAGGCCTATTGGGCCGCGCAGGGCTGCGCCATCCTGCAGCCCTATGACATGGAAGTCGGCGCCGGGACGCTGCACCCCGGCACGGTGCTGCGTGCCCTTGGTCCGAAGAACTGGCGGGCGGCCTATGTCCAGCCATCGCGGCGGCCCAAGGATGGCCGCTATGGCGAGAACCCGAACCGGCTCGGCCATTATTACCAGTTCCAGGTGATCCTGAAGCCCAACCCGGCCAACCTGCAGGATCTCTATCTGGAGAGCCTTTACAGGATCGGCATTGACCCCATGGTGCACGATATCCGCTTCGTGGAGGACGATTGGGAAAACCCGACCGTTGGCGCCTGGGGGCTTGGCTGGGAAGTCTGGTGCGACGGGATGGAAGTCAGCCAGTACACCTATTTCCAGCAGGTCGGCGGGCTTGATGTGTTCCCGGTCTCCGGCGAGCTGACCTACGGGCTCGAACGCCTCGCCATGTATGTATTCGGCGTCGATAATGTGTACGACCTGCCGTTCAACGACCCGGACAGCGCCGTGCCGCTGACCTATGGCGACGTGTTCCTTGAGAATGAGCGCCAGCAATCGGCCTTCAATTTCGAGCATTCGGACGTCGAGATGCTGAAGCGCTGGTTCGCCGATTGCGAGAGCCAGTCGAACGCGCTGCGCGCGGCGGGCAAGCCGCTGCCGGCCTATGACTATGCGCTGAAGGCCAGCCACACGTTCAACCTGATCGACGCGCGCGGCGCCATCAGCCCGACCGAGCGGCAGGCCTATATCGCCCGCGTGCGCGACCTTGCGCGCGGCGCGGCGGCCCAGTGGGCCGAGCAGGAAGAGGTACGGGCCGGGGCCTGACTTTCAAGCCCATCCTTCGATCCCTGCCTGCGCAGGGACAGGCTTCGCTCAGGATGAGCGCGTCGCGCTGGCAGATTGAACCAAAGGGGCAGCCCGGCGTTTGTGAGGTTGAAGGAGACTTCTCCCATGAAACCGATGCCTGCCCTTATCGCCCTTGTCTTCGCTGCCGGCCTCGCGGCCTGCGATCCGAAAACGCCATCGCCTGCGCCGAATGACGCCGCCATGACCCCGCCCGCCGCGGAGGAGGCCGAAACGCCGACCATGATGCAGACGCCGATGTCGATCGACGATCCGGCCGCGTCTGATTCCTGGCAGCTGACGCCGCTGACCCCGGCCACGAACGAGATCTATTGCCATTTGCGTAAGGCCGATGGTGGCGGGGCGGATGCGGGCGGCGAGGCTGGCGAGCTATTGTTCATCACCGAGATTGCCGGCGTGCCTGCGCCTGCGGCGGTCGCGGTGAACGGCGAGACGGTGGCGCTGGAGCAGGTGTCCAAGGATGCCCGCGACGGTATCGAGAAATGGGTCTACAGGAATGAGGCTAGGGAATTTGCCATTGAACTGATCCTGACCGAGGTCGGCGAGGGGTTTGAATCCAGGGATTACGAGGGCACGATCCAGGTGACCCGCCCGGCGCTTGGCACGCCGGTGCCGGTGAAGGGGACGTGCGGGGTCTAGGTCTGATCTGGCCCGCAAGTCTTGACCCCGGCGCAGGCGCGTCTATGCCGTGCTGGTTCAATTCCAAACGGCTGGACCCCTTATGGCTGACCTGTTGCTCGAGATCTTTTGCGAGGAAATCCCTGCGCGCATGCAGGCCAAGGCCGAGGCCGATCTCGGCAAGGCGCTGGGCGATGCGCTGACCGGGGCGGGCCTTGCGTTTGACGCGCTGGAGACGGCCTCCGGGCCGCGCCGCCTGAGCGTGCATGTGACGGGCCTGCCGGTGAAATCGGCGGATGTGTCCGAAGAGCGCAAGGGGCCGAAGGTCGGCTCGCCGGAGCAGGCGATTGCGGGCTTCCTGAAGGGCGCGGGGCTCGCCTCCATCGACCAGGCCGAAGTGCGCAGCGACCCCAAGAAGGGCGACTTCTATGTCGCCATGCTGGACAAGCCCGGCCGCCTGACGGCGGACGTGGTGGCCGAGGCCGTGCCGGCGATCATTCGCAGCTTCCATTGGCCAAAGAGCATGCGCTGGGGCACCGGAGAGCTGCGCTGGGTGCGCCCGCTGCAGCGCATTCTTTGCGTTCTGGATGGTGAGATTGTGCCGTTCAAGGTCGATGGGCTGGCAAGCGGCAACCAGACTGAGGGCCACCGGGTGCACGGGCGCGGGCCGTTCACGGTGACGGGCTGGGCCGATTATTCGAAACAGCTGGAGGGCAAGGGCCATGTGCGCCTGACGCGGGATGCGCGGCGCGATGTGATCGCCAGGGGCATTGCGGACGTGTGCGCGAAGGCGGGGCTGACATGGGTGGAAGATCCGGGCCTGCTGGAAGAGGTGACGGGGCTTGCCGAATGGCCGGTCGTGGTGCTGGGCGATATGGACAAGGAATTCCTGGACCTGCCGCCGGAAGTGATCACGCTGTCGATGCGGACGCACCAGAAATATTTTGCGGTAACGGATAAGAAGACAGGCAAGCTGGCGCCGCACTTCATCGTGGTGGCCAATATCGGCGCGTCTGATGGTGGTAAACAGATTGCGGCGGGCAATGCGCGGGTGCTCTCCGCGCGGCTCTCCGATGCGCGCTTCTTTTGGGAGAAGGACAAGGCGACGCCGCTGGACGAGATGGCTGGCAAGCTGTCGACAATTGCGTTCAAGGAAGAGCTGGGCAGCCTGGGCGACAAGGTGGAGCGCGTGGCGGCTCTGGCGCGGGAACTGGCCGAGGCAGTGGGTGCGGACCCGGATCTGGCCGAACGCGCGGCGCGGCTTTGCAAGGCGGATTTGGTTTCCGAAATGGTCGGCGAGTTTCCGGAATTGCAGGGCGTGATGGGGCGGTATCTACTAAGAGCAGAATACGGTTTGTATGTGCCTTCGGTGGGCGCGTCGGCATACGTAGATCAAGTTTCGCCACCGGAGTCACAAATACAGAGTCAGGAACGAACAGAGGTGATCATCATCGCCGATGCAATCCGCGACCATTACAAGCCGCAGGGGCCAAGCGACGCCGTGCCGGCAGACCCGGTGAGCATCGCCGTGGCGCTGGCCGACAAGCTGGATACGCTGGTGGGCTTCTGGGCGATTGACGAGAAGCCGACAGGATCGAAGGACCCGTTTGCGCTGAGGCGTGCGGCGCTGGGCGTGGTGCGGATTATGCTGGAGAACCGCATTCCAATTTATCTCAGGTACTTCATAGAGAAGCACTTCGATGTGTCGTTTAAACGCGACTACTTGGATGTCGCTGAAACTATCGACAATTTGGAGAGCTTTTTTGAGGATCGACTAGCGGTAGCTCTGCGCGACGCAGGGGGGCGCCACGATCTCGTTGATGCTGCTTTGAGCATCGAAACAGGTGCGGAAGGTGGGGCTATTTTTACCCGAGTGGTTCAGCGCGTTGAAGCCCTCGGCACCTTCCTCGATACGGAGGACGGGGCGACCTTGCTGGCGGGCTACAAGCGCGCGGCGAACATATTGAAGGCCGAAGAGAAGAAGGGCGCGCTGCCGGAGGACCTCTCCGTCGATGCGGCGCTGATCAAAAGGGGCCCCAAGGAAGAGCAGGCGCTGTTCGCGGCGCTCACCTCTGTGCGCAAGGCGATTGCGGCGCCGCTCAAGGCCGAGGATTTTGCCGGGGCGATGGGCGAGCTGGCGAAGCTGCGCAGCCCCGTCGATGCCTTCTTCGAGGGCGTGATGGTGAACGATCCGGACGCCGCCGTGCGGGCGAATCGCCTTGCCCTGCTGACGGATGTGCGCGCCACGCTGCATCAGGTGGCGGATTTCTCGCTGATCGAGGGCTGACCGGCCTGATTGTTCCGGATCGGAACAATGGCATTTACGATTGCGTGCCAAATAGGCCACCGGCGCGGGGCTGCGGCCCGGCCGGGCTGAAAAAACTAGCCTGAGGGGCGATTTCACGCAGCCTGAGGTCTGGCAATCGCCGCTGCAATGCAGCATAGGATTTGCAGGTTTTGCGACAAGTATTTGTGACGCACGGTCGTTAAAGGGTGAGATTCATGGGTGAAGCGGCTTTGAAACACGCAGAAGAGACGTGGGTATTCGGATTTGGCGGCGGGACGGCCGACGGCGATGCCTCGATGAAGAACCTGCTGGGCGGCAAGGGCGCCAATCTCGCCGAAATGGCGAAGCTGGGCCTGCCTGTGCCTCCGGGCTTCACGATCTCGACCGCTGTGTGCACCGCCTATTATGAGCTGGGCCGCGACTATCCCTCGACCCTGGCGCCGCAGGTTGATGCCGCGCTGGTCGCGCTGGAACGGGAATCCGGCAAGGGCTTTGGCGATCCTGACAACCCGCTGCTCGTGTCGGTGCGCTCGGGCGCCCGCGCCTCGATGCCGGGCATGATGGATACGGTGCTGAATCTCGGCCTCAACGAAGCCTCGGTGAAGGGCCTTGCGGCGCTGGCCGGCGAGCGGTTCGCGTATGACAGCTATCGCCGGTTCATCCAGATGTATTCGAATGTCGTGCTGGGCCTGCGCCATGACACGTTCGAGCATATCCTCGACGATTATAAAGAGCGCCAGGGCTTTGAACTCGACACCGAGATGGAAGCCGAAGACTGGAAGGCGATCATCGTGTCCTACAAGGAAGCGGTGGAGAAAGACCTCGGCGAGCCTTTCCCGGACGACCCGAAGAAACAGCTCTGGGGCGCCATCTCGGCCGTGTTCGGCTCGTGGATGAATGACCGCGCGATCACCTATCGCAAGCTGAACGACATTCCGGCCGAATGGGGCACGGCGGTGACCGTGCAGTCCATGGTGTTCGGCAATCTGGGCGAAACCTCTGCCACGGGCGTCGCGTTCACGCGCGACCCGTCAAACGGCGAGCGGATCTTCTACGGCGAATACCTGATCAATGCGCAGGGCGAGGATGTGGTGGCGGGTATCCGCACGCCGGCGCCGATCTCACGCGAGCGGGCCGATACGCTCGGTTCGTCCGACGCGCCGCTGGAAGAAGCGATGCCGGCCGTCTATGCCCAGCTGCGTGACGTGGCGAACACGCTGGAGCGCCATTACAAGGACATGCAGGACCTTGAGTTCACGGTCGAGAATGACCGGCTCTACATGCTGCAGACCCGCAACGGCAAACGCACCGCCGCAGCCGCCCTGAAGATTGCGGTCGACATGGCGCGCGAGGGTCTGATCACCGAGGAAGAGGCCATTCTGCGCCTCGAGCCCTCCCAACTCGACCAGCTGCTGCACCCGACGATTGCCGAAAATGCCGTGCGCGACGTGATCGTGACCGGCCTGCCGGCCAGCCCCGGCGCAGCGGTCGGCAAAGTCGTGTTCGACAGCGAGGAAGCCTTCGCGCTGGCCGAGAAGGGCGAGGACGTGATCCTCGTTCGCGTCGAGACGAGCCCGGAAGACATCAAGGGCATGCACGCCGCCCGCGCCATCGTGACGGCGCGCGGTGGCATGACCAGCCACGCGGCCGTTGTGGCGCGCGGCATGGGCCGGCCCTGCGTGTGCGGCGCCGGCGGCCTTCAGATCGACACGGCCAAGGGCGTGTTCCGCGTCATGGGCCGTGAAGTGAAAAAGGGCGAGGTGATCACCGTGGACGGCGCAGCCGGGCAGGTGATGCTGGGCGCGGTCGAAATGTCCCAGCCGGACCTGTCGGGTGATTTCGGCGAGCTGATGGGCTGGGCCGACAAGGTCCGCAAGCTGAAGGTGCGGGCGAATGCCGAGACGGCGCTGGATGCGCGCACGGCTGTCGAGTTTGGCGCCGAAGGCATTGGCCTCTGCCGGACGGAGCACATGTTCTTTGACGCTGACCGCATTCCTGAAGTGCGCGCGATGATCCTGTCGAATGACGAGAAGGGCCGCCGCGCATCGCTCGGCAAGCTGCTGCCGATGCAGCGCAGCGACTTTGAAGAATTGTTCCGCATACTGGGCGACCTGCCGGTGACGATCCGCCTGCTGGATCCGCCATTGCACGAATTCCTTCCGCACAATGATGCGGACATGGACGAGGTGGCCAAGGCGTCCGGCGTGTCGGTGGACGAGCTGAAGCGCCGCGCCGGCGAACTGCACGAGAGCAATCCGATGCTGGGCCACCGGGGCTGCCGCCTCGGCATCACCTATCCGGAAATCTACGAGATGCAGGCGCGCGCGATTTTTGAAGCCGCCGTCAACGTGGCGAAGGAAACAGGCCGCCAGCCGATTCCGGAAGTGATGATCCCGCTGGTTGCGACGCACAAGGAACTGTCGATCCTCAAGGCCGTGGTGGATGCGGCGGCCAGGGCCGTGTTCGCAGAGACCGGCACGACGCTGGAATACATGGTCGGCACGATGATCGAGCTGCCGCGCGCAGCACTGCAGGCGGGCGAGATTGCCAATTCGGCCGAGTTCTTCTCGTTCGGCACCAATGACCTGACGCAGACAACGCTGGGCATTTCGCGCGATGATGCGGGCCGTTTCCTCAAGATCTACGAGGATAAGGGCATTTACGAGAAGGATCCGTTCGTGACGCTCGACCAGGTTGGCGTTGGCGAACTGGTGAAAATTGCCGCTGAACGTGGCCGCAAGACCCGCCCGGGCATCAAGCTGGGTATCTGCGGCGAACATGGCGGCGACCCTGCATCAGTCGCGTTTTGCCACCGCGCAGGCCTCGATTATGTGTCCTGTTCACCCTACCGGGTGCCGATTGCCCGCCTCGCGGCGGCACACGCGGCCCTCAAAGAATCGCCCAAATAGGCAGCAAGCCGCTCGTTTCGATGGCAAAATGGTGTTGTAATTTTGCCACACCTGCTTTTCCTGGCTTGGGTCTGCTGGCGCACGGCAAACCTTAAATTTCCATGAATTTCAACCAATTGCGGGGCCAGATTGCTGCGCCGCAAAAAAACTGCCGATTCGCCGGCATATTACCTGACAGAATTGTCACTGACGGAACTGGCCAGGTTCTTGCTAGTTAGGCTGCTGGACGCCTATTTCCCGCCTAGAAGCGGGGCCTTGGTGGTTCCAGATTGTAATGAAACCAAATACGCCCGGGTCGCAAATGACGAAGTTATATCGTCTGCCGGGGATTGGGGAGCGGTGATGTTGTTAAGGGTTCTTCAACCACGAAGGGCGACTCTGTCGCCAATGAGTGGGCTCCGAGAGAAGCTCAAGCGTTGGTGGATGACGATGACAGACGACGAACAGCGAGATATCTTTGTCCGTGGCGCCACGATTGCCGTATGCGCCGTGGCGGCGACTGTGACTTTGCCCATGGTCGGTCAGATCCAGGCAGAGAAGCGCGCTGACGCCGATTTCCGTGAACAGGCCGTCCGGCTTGCCAGCATGGAAGACGGCGGCGTGACCGTGCGGTCGGCGGCCTATACGCCATCCCTGCTCGATACGCCGTGGATGCGCACTGTTGAATATACGCTGGAGCGCGATACCGGTTCCTCGATGAGCCGCTATGCGATGCGCGACCGTGATGGCGCTGCGCTCAATTCGCTCGTCAGCTTCCGCCCGGAACATATCAAGCGCGCCGAGACGATCAGCGCCGAACAGAAATGCATGGCGCAGGCCGTGTATTACGAATCAGCCCACGAGCCACTCGGTGGCCAGCTGGCGGTTGCCGAAGTCATCGCCAATCGCATGGCCGACCACCGTTACCCGGACTCCGCCTGCGGTGTGGTCTACCAGGGTGCGACCCGCACGACGGGCTGCCAGTTCACTTTTACCTGCGACGGCGCGCTGAAAACGCCGCCAATGGGCCGTAACTGGGAGCGCGCCAAGACGATTGCGGCGCACGTCCTGATGAACCTGAACGTCGACAGCACGGGTGGCGCAACGCACTATCACGCGACCTATGTCGATCCGATCTGGAGCGCCGGCCTGATCAAGACCGACAAGATCGGCATGCACATCTTCTATCGCTTCCCGCGTGGATCCGAGTGGGCCAGCGTGCGCCAGGGATACCAGGCCAAGCGCGCCGAAGTGCAGCTTGCGTCCCTGAACTCCGATGAGGACATTATCGCACCGGCAGATGGCGCAGCAACGTCCTACATCCAGACAGTCGAAGCCCCGACCATTGCCCCGGCGGCTGTGACGGTATCCGATCGCACGATCACCAATGGTGCCCCGCGCCTGACGACGATCAAGTCGGTCGATTATGAAGAGCCGCAGCTGAAATCGTCAGGCGATGGAGAAGCGGTTGCCGCCTATATGGCCAAGCAGACCGGCATCACGGTTGCCAGCAATGACCGCGACCCGAGCGTCATGCAGTAGGCAATTCTGAAAAGTTTTCGAGACGGGCCGCGGACGAAAGTCTGCGGCCTTTTTCTTTGTGGGTCAGCGGGCGCGTGGCGGGACGCTGGCCCTTACGCGCTTGCTGATGGCGCCGGGCAGCCAGCGTGTCATGAAGCGGGCGCGCTCGGCATCCTTGCCGACCATATAGTGCGTATCCTTGCCGTGGGCGGCATCCCAGGCGCGTTCAGCCGCCATGGAGACCGGATACACATTCATCCCGTTTTCCCTGATCTGGTCCGACATTTTCACATTGGCGCCTTCCGACGCTCCCATGTCGAGGATCGGCGTATCGACGAACCAGGGCATCAGGCTGGTGACGCGAACATCGAGATCGCGGAATTCGGCATCAAGCGCTTCGGTGAGCCCGCGCACGGCGAACTTGGTGGCTGAATAGACCGCGAGCTGGGGAGAGCCGACGATCCCGGCCGTGGACGCCGTGTTGACGATGCGGGCGCCCGGTGTGGCCTTGAGCAGGGGCAGGCAGGCCTGCACCCCGTTGATGACGCCCTTGACGTTGACATCGATGACCCAGTCATTGTCATCCGGCGCGACATCCTCGAACCAGCCATGCCGGCCGACGCCGGCATTGTTGAAAAGAACGTTCATCGCGCCTTCGGTGGCCTCGCCGAAGCCATTGACGGCGGCGGCCCAATCGGGGCGATTACGCACGTCCAGCGTCGCCACATGGCAATTCTCGGTGCCGATCTCGTCAGCCACCTGGGCAAGGCCCGCCGAGTTCACATCGTAGAGGCCGCAATACCAGCCGCGCTTCGAGAAATAACGGGCCGTTTCGGCGCCGATGCCGGAGGCCGCGCCGGTAATGAATATGCTCTTGCGTCCGCCCGATCGGGTCATGCGCTGTCCTTCTTGCGAGGTCTGTCCTGCGGCCTGCAGTGTCAGACTACATCAAGGCCCACGTCAAGGTTTGGTGCCGAATGGGTGAGGGCGCCGGACGAAATGAAGTCAACCCCGGTCTCGGCTATGGCGGCCACGGAACTCAGCGTCACGCCGCCCGAGGCCTCAAGGGGCACGCGGCCTGCCGTCAGGCTCACGGCAGTGCGCAGCGTTTCCAGGCTCATATTGTCGAGCAGCACAGCGTGCGGCCCATGCTTCAGCGCTTCTTCCAGCTGTTCCAGCGTATCGACCTCGATCTCGATCATGCGGAGATGCCCGGCATAGGCCTTGGCGCGCGCGAGCGTGTCGGCGATGGAGCCGCCGCAGGCGGCAATATGATTGTCCTTGATCAGGATCGCGTCGTCCAGGCCGTAGCGGTGCGAGGTGCCCCCGCCGCAGCGTACCGCGCGCTTCTCCAGCGCCCGGTGGCCCGGTGTCGTTTTCCGTGTGCAGACAATTCGGGCCTTGGTATGCGCCACCGCATCCACATATTGCCGCGTCAGCGTCGCCACGCCCGAGAGGCGCCCGAGAAAGTTCAGCATCGTGCGCTCTGCCGTCAGGATCGAGCGGGCCGAGCCGTCCATGCGCCCGATCACGTCGCCCGGAGCCACGGCGCTGCCATCGGGCTTTTCAATCGACAGGGCCATGGCCGGATCGATGAGGCGAAGCGTGTGGGCAGCCGCATCAAGGCCGGCAACGATGCCCGGCTTTCGCGCGGCGATGACCACGCGCATTTTTGTCTCGGGCGATATCGTCGCGTCGGTTGTCAGGTCTCCGGCGCGTCCAAGGTCTTCGCCGAGGGCGAGGCGCACGATCGGTTCGAGAATGACGGCGGGCAGTGGCGGTGGAACGGGGCTCATGCGGGGGCAATCTCTTCGGTTGTGACGGGAAATTCGCGCAGCAGGTACTGGCGTTCCGGCGCGCCGGTCTCCGGGAAGTCGCTTCTGAAATGGCCGCCGCGGCTTTCCTTGCGCGCAAGCGCAGCCGTGGCCATCAGTCCGGCGGTGATGAGGGGGCGGGCCGGGCCGTGCGCTTCGCGCAGGATTTCGATTGTCTCCATCAGCTCGCCGAGGCCCGCCGCGTCCCGGACGACGCCGCATTTGGCCGACATTTTGCCGCGCAGCACCTGCAGGGCGTCGTGCGGCAGGGAGGCAGGGACCGTGGCGGCCGAGGGGCCGGGGGTTTCCAGGTCGGCGTCACGCAGGTGCTGGGCGATCCGGTGGGAGAATACCACGGCCTCTAGAAGGGAATTGGACGCGAGGCGGTTGGCGCCATGGGCACCGGTCGATGTGCATTCTCCGCAGACGGAGAGGCCGTTCAAGGTCGACCGTCCCCAGAAGTCGGCGACGATCCCGCCCATGTGATAATGTGCGGCAGGCGCAATCGGAATCATGTCAAAGCGCGGATCGATACCCGCGCTCTTGCAGGCCGCAAAGACGGTCGGGAAATGTTCCGGGAAGTGAGTGCCGACAGCGGTGCGGCAATCGAGGAAGGCACCGCGTCCGGCGGCGCGTTCGGAATGGATGGCGCGGGCAACTTCGTCGCGCGGGGCGAGTTCTTCAAGCGTGTGATAGTTCGCCATGAAGCGCGTGCCGTCACGATTGCGCAGGGTTGCGCCTTCGCCGCGCAGGGCCTCCGTGGCGAGCGGGGCCGGGTCGCGGCCGATATCGATGGCTGTCGGATGGAACTGGACGAATTCGACATCGGCGATCAGTGCGCCCGCTTCATAGGTCATGGCGATTGCGTCGCCGCGCGCTTCACGCGGATTGGTGGTTACCTGGAACAGTCCGCCCGTGCCGCCGGTGCAGAGAACCGTCTGGCGGGCGGTTTGCGTGGTAAGCGTGCCGGAACTGTCGCGCAGAACGACACCCGCGACACGGCGATTGGAATCCTGTAGCAGGCCGACGGCGCGGACGCCTTCGATCACCGTGATATGCGTTGAGGCGGCGACGGCGGCGACGAGCGCATCCATGATGGCCTTGCCGGCAAGATCGCCGGCCACGCGGGCGACGCGCGGGCGCGAATGGGCCGCTTCAAGCGACAGGGCCAGTGCGCCGTCCGGCGTGCGGTCAAAGGGAACGCCCAGCATCACGAGATCGCGGACGCGGGCCGGGCCTTCCTCAGCAATGAGCCGCGCGATGACCGGATCGACCAGGCCGGAACCGGCATTGACCGTGTCGCTGGCGTGCTGGTCGGGACTGTCGAGCGGATCGAGCGCGGCAGCGAGGCCACCCTGCGCCCAGGCGGACGAAGCGGCCTGGCCCAGCGGGGCGGGTGAAATGACGACGCAGGGACGCGGCGCCAGTTCGAGCGCGAGGAAAAGCCCGGCCAGGCCAGCCCCGACGATCAGCACTTCGCTGTCGGCCACGCCGGACGCAGCGATGGTCAGAACGCCCCCATTTGCCACTGTTTCAGGATATCCCGTCATTGGCGCGGCGGAATTCGGCCGGCGCGGTTACCGCAGACACAAGCGCGCCGAACATGCGGTCGGCAGATTCGATGGTCAGCGTGAAATTGTCGGGCATATAGATCAGGCCCTCGACCTTGGCTTCGAGCATTTCCTCGATCTGCGAGCGGATCGAGACCTGGTCGCCGAACCGGCGGGCCTGGCATGACTGTCGCACAACCGAGCGTCCCCAGGTGGAGCAGACTTCGACGGCGGTCAGTTCGCAATTGTACTGGCCGGCCTCGGGATGCGGCGACAGGTTCATTGTGCCGGTCATCAGGCAGGTGCCATTGCGGTAGGGGCGTGTCTGGAAGGTCCACGCGCCAAGCACGTCTGACTTGTCGGTATCCTTGTTGCTGCCAGCGGAAACCGGCGCGCATGCAAGCAGAGCGAATAGGGCGGTTGCCGCCAGCCGGAACCGGGTCCGAAACATGCTTGTCTCCTCTGAGCGATTGTGCCCCGTCCAAACCATAAGCCAAGCCTGCGTCACCGCACAACTGCCGGGCTGCCTCACACCATTTCAAGTTCCCGCGGCTTGAGGCCCGTCTTGAATGCAAGGGGGCGCGCCATCTTGGGCAGCGCCATCATGGCATCCAGGGCCTCCTTGGCGCGCACGCGCACATCTTCCGGGATCGTCACCTCGTATTTGCCCGTAACGAGGCAGTCATAAATGTTTTCCAGCGTGATGCGCTTCATGTGCGGGCAGAGATTGCACGGGCGGATGAAATTCACGTCCGGGTTCGCCGCCGCCACATTGTCGCTCATCGAGCATTCCGTCAGCAGGACGACCTTGTTCGGGCTGTTTTCGGCAACGTAATTGGCCAGAGCAGAGGTCGAGCCGGCAAAATCTGCGGCTTCCAGCACGTCTGGCGGGCATTCCGGGTGGGCCAGGATGACCACACCGGGATGGGCTTCGCGCAGCTGGCTGACGTCATCGGCCGAAAAGAGCTCGTGCACTTCGCAGGCGCCGGGCCATGTCATGATGCGGATGTCGGTCTGTGTGGCGACATTCTTCGCAAGGTACTGGTCGGGCACCATGATGACCGTGTCGGAATTCCATTCCTTCGCAATGTGCTCGACAACCTGCGACGCATTCGAGCTGGTGCAGGTGATATGGCACTCGGCTTTCACCTCGGCGGTGCAGTTCACATAGGTGACGATCGGGTAATCCGGGTATTTCTGCTTGATGAGGCGCACATCGGCGCCGGTGATCGATGCGGCGAGCGAGCAGCCGGCCCGCAGGTCGGGGATAAGTACCGTCTTTTCCGGCGCGAGGATTTTCGAGGTTTCGGCCATGAAATGCACGCCAGCCTGCACGATCACGTCGGCATTCGTGGCAGAGGCTTCCCGGGCGAGTTGCAGGCTGTCGCCGCGAAAGTCGCCGACGAGGCTGAAAATGTCCGGTGTCATGTAATTGTGCGCCAGGATGACGGCGTTTTTCTGCTTCTTGAGGCGGTTGATCGCTGCGACGAGCGGGGCGACGGCCGGCCATTCCATGGGCGTCACGAAGTCGGCGACCAGCGGGTAGAGATGGTCGGTCTCGGCCTTGACGGCGGCGTCATAGGACAGGCCGCGCGCTTCGGTGGCGGATACGCCGCGCAGCGGGGTCGGCGTCGGGCAGCCAGCAGCGGAATCGATCAAACGGGCCATGGGGTCCTCCTTGCACCGAGCCACTTATGCTCGATATGAGTATAATATGGGCCTGAGCGTTTCGGTTTCAAGGGAAATCCTTCAAACGTCCGGGATCAGGGCACACGTGCAATGCTTCTGCGATACTTATACGCACTATGAGCAAAAGGGGTTTAGCGCTGAGTGGCCCGATTGGCAAGCGGCTCCGACGATTACGCCGGGAACAGCTAGTCCTTGAACAGTTCCATCGCGGCGGCAGTCATGGCTTCAACGCCGGTGGCGATGGTCGGGTCATAGTCGGGCGCAAAGCCTGAAGAGTGCAGGGATGGCAGGGACGGGCCGCCACTCTGGGCCGCATCATATTTCGCCGGTTCGACGGCGCCGACCCAGAAGATCACGCTCGGGATATTTTCTGCGGTGCGGGCGTACTGGCTGAAATCCTCGCCGCCCATGACAGGTTTCATCTCCCTGACATTGGCCGCACCGATGGACTTGCCGATGGCCTTCATCGTGCGGGCGGTCGTGACGGGATCATTGTAGGTGGCGGGCGTGTAATCACTCTCGATGGTGATGTCAGGCTCCGGCGCATCGAAGGCCATGGCTTCGGCCCGGGCGATGCGGGAGATGCCGTCGAGCAGCATCTTGCGGGTCGCATCGTCATAGGAGCGCACCGTGATCAGCAGGTTCGCTTCATCGGAAATAATGTTGTGCTTGGCGCCGGACTTGAACGAGCCGACCGTGACGACGGCGCTGTCCTGCGGATTTGTATTGCGCGAAACCAGGCTCTGCAGCGCAACGACGATGTGCGACGCGACAAGGATCGGATCCCGTGTCGTGTGCGGATAGGCGCCGTGGCCGCCGACGCCCTTCACCTTGATGTCGACGCTGTCGACATTGGCGAGCGCAAAGCCGCTGGAATAATTGATGGTGCCCGCCGGTGCCGCAGCCGAGACGTGCAGGGCGAGGTTGTAGTCGGGTTTGGGGAAGCGCGTGTACAGGCCGTCGGCCAGCATGGCCTGCGCGCCAAGGCCAATCTCTTCGGCCGGCTGGGCGATCATGACCAGCGTGCCTTTCCACTTGTTCTTGCGGGCAATCAGCTCACGCGCCGTGCCGACCCAGCTGGTCATGTGCACATCGTGTCCGCAGGCATGCATCACATTGCTCTCGACGCCGGTCCAGGTGGTCGCTTCAACCTTCGAGGCGAACGGAAAGCCGGTCTGTTCGGGAACCGGCAGGGCATCCATGTCCGTGCGGATCAGGATTGTCGGGCCGTTGCCATTCTTGAAGACGCCCACGACGCCATAGCCACCCACACCCTCCAGCACCTCGCCATGGTCCTTCATCGATTTCTCGACCACCCAGTCCTGGCCGAGGCCTGTGGTGACCTCAAAGCCGAGGGACTGGAGTTCATTGGCGAGAATGGCCGCGGTCGCGGATTCCTTGAACGAGAGTTCGGGGGCCGCGTGGAGGCGTTTGTAGAATTCGACGAGCGCCGGGTCCGCGCTCGGCAGCGGTGTCGAGGCCGCAGCGGCAGGCTTGCCGGCTTCGACCGATTGGCTGGAGGCCGGAGCGACGCTCGCTGAACCGTCAGCGCCACTCGCGTCAGCGGCCGTGTCCTTTCCGGCGCCTCCGCATGCGACGAGGACAAGGGCAAGGGCGGTCAAGGCGGCTGGGCGCAACATCACGGTAACTCCTGAATTCCATTCAGGCGCGACCCTAGCGGAGTTTACCGTCCTGCCAAGGGGCAGGGGCGTCGCCGGACCCTAGTCGCGGCCGCGGTCCAGGTCTTCCGACAGCTCGATGTCGACCGGCGTGCCGGCGAGGCGCTGACGGTAAACCTGCGTGTTTTCGAGCACACGCTGCACATAGTTTCGCGTTTCGGAGAACGGGATGAACTCGACCCAGTCAACTGGATCGACCTGTCCGGTGCGTGGATCGCCGTAATCCTCTACCCACTGCCTGGGCCGGCTGGGGCCTGCATTGTAGGCGGCGGCGGTCATGATGTAGCTGCCCCGGAACTGGGACAGCAGCGTATCGAGATGCTGGCCGCCCAGGGTCATGTTGTATCCCGGATCATCGGTGAGCCATGAGGCGCGATAGGGCAGGCCGCGCAGCCTGGCTTCGTTCTGCGCCGTAGCCGGCATGAACTGCATCAGGCCGCGCGCGCCGGCATGGCTGATCGCGTTGGGGTTCATTTCGCTTTCCTGGCGCGACAGGGCCAGCATCAGCGGCTTTTCAACGCGCGGTTCGCGCAGCATCGGGAAGGAGACGACCGGATAGGCCGCGTCGGTTGCAACGATGCCCTTGGCAAGGCCGGCCTTGGCGCCGCGCACCCCGATATCCGGCACCTGGTATTCCGTGGCCATGCGGGCCAGCAGGATGAACTCGGCTTCCGACGTCAGCTGGTCGTCAAGATGATAGGCAAACTCGCGGAACAGGCGCGTCTCGCCGGCTTCGCCGAGCAGGCGCAGGGCCGATACCAGGGGACGGGCGTTGAACGCGGCCACTTCTTCCGGCGTCGGTTCAGTAGATGCGGCAAAGGACAGTTTGCGATCATCGAGCCGTTCGGCTGCGAGCTGTCCATAATAGGTGAACTTGTGTTTGGCGGCTGCACCGTAAGAGGCGCGCGCGGCGTCCTGTTCGCCGAGCACGTCCTGTGCGCGGCCGGCCCAATAGTCTCCGCGCGCAAGGCTGATCGGCGTCGAGACGCTGGCGGTCATGTCCTTGAAGTGTTTCAGGCTGCGCTCGGGATTATTGTTCAGGCGCAGCGCGATCCAGCCAGCGGCCCATTCCGCGTCAGCGAAATCGGAACCTTCGGTCATGGCATGCGGCGCGGTGAGCTGGTAGGCGCGCGCCCAATTGCCGTCTTTCAGGTCCGTGCGCATCGCGATATTGCGCTCGTCCCACAGTTTCGAACGGCCGGCCTCGGGAATATCCTTGGCATCAATGCTGACAAGCAGCGGCGTGGCGCCTTCCTGATTGCCGCGTGTGCGGCGCCAGCGGGCGCGATCATAGAGCAGGCCCGGATTGTCCTGCAACGATGCGGGCACGGCTTCAACCAGGCGGTCAATATTGCGGCTGCGTCCGGCAAGCGCGATGCGGGCATCGACGAGTTTGCGATAGTCGGCGCTGACCAGCGGCTTGAGGTTAGACGCGGCGGTGCGCTGGTTGGTCCAGAGCAGGAATTCGATACGGGCGCGGTGGTCGGCCTCTGTCAGGAAGCCGCCATAGGTCGCCAGCACGATGCGTTCGAGGTCGCGCTCCATCGAATTGTTGCGCCATGCGTCATGCACGAGGGCTTCGGCCTTGGCCGGCTGGCCGACGGCCTTGTAGCTGCGGGCAAGCGCGATCTTGCCTGCGCCGGTCTGCGGCCCGGATTTGGTGAGCCACAGGATGCGGTCGCCATGGCTGAGCGATGACAGGTCGATGATTTCCTCGGCGCGCTTGCGCATGCGGTCGGTCTTGGGCCAGGTCGGCAGCGCATCAATGGCACTGGCGACTTCATCGAAGCCCATGCCCGGTACGCCCTCGCTGGCGCGGACCCACATGATCAGGTTGCGCACAACCGGGTCACTCGCCCGGCGCTGGAGGCTGGCCACTTCGGACCAGTCATAGCGTCCGGCAGCCTCCATGGCCTTGTGCAGGATTTCCGCGTTCTTGGCGTCGGTCGTCTGCGATGTATAGACGCGTTTCGGCTTCAGGCTCGGCACATCCGGCAACGCAGATGCGGCGGCGCTCAGGGCCCCGAGGCCGAGCAGAACCGAAACAGAGAGGGAGCGAATCATGAGTGATGTCATCGGTGTTTATTTCTATGCCAAAGCATGAGAAGGCATTGTTAAATATAAGGCTGGAATTTCCACCAACACCCTAAACACGGCAAGAATACGATGTTTCACGGCTCAATCCCAGCGCTCGTCACACCTTTCAAGAATGGTGCCGTTGATCGCGATGCATTCGCAGCGCTTGTCGAACGCCAGATCGCCGGGGGATCGAGCGCCGTGGTGCCCGTTGGCACGACCGGTGAGACATCCACCCTGACGACCGAAGAACACAAGGACGTTGTGACGCTTTGTGTAGAGGTTGTTGCAGGACGCGTTCCGGTGATCGCGGGTGCCGGCTCGAACGCGACGGACGAGGCGATTGACCTTGTCCAGCACGCCAAGACCGTGGGCGCCGATGCCGCGCTGGTGGTTTGCCCCTATTACAACCGGCCAAACCAGGCTGGCCTCGAGGCTCATTTCCGCGCCATCAATGATGCCGTGGCCCTGCCTGTGCTGCTTTATAATGTGCCGGGCCGGACGATTGTCGACCTGCTGCCGGAAACCGTGGCCCGGCTGGCCCGGTTGCCGAACATTGTCGGGATCAAGGACGCGTCCGGGGATGTGGCCCGGGTCAGCCAGCATGCGGCGCTGATCGGGGATGCGCAGTTCGTCCAACTGTCGGGAGAAGACCCGAATGCGCTCGGCCACCTGGCCATGGGCGGCGCCGGGTGCATCTCGGTCACGGCGAACGTGGTGCCGGACATGTGTGCGGCAATGCATGCCGCCTTCCACGCGGGCGACCTGGCCGCGGCCCGGGCGATCGAGCGCAAGCTGGTCGCCCTGCACAAGGCGCTGTTCTGCTCGCCGTCGCCGGGGCCTGCCAAATATGCGCTCTCGCGACTTGGCCTGTGCCAGCCCGATGTGCGGCTGCCGATCACCGGGCCGGATGCTGCGGCGCGCGAGACGATTGACGCCGCTATGGCGCTGGCGGGTCTCAGGACCTAAATAGACCCCATGGCGAAGAAACCGCAGACCAAGGGCAGGGGCGATGGCCTCGTTGCAGAGAACCGGCGTTCCCGGCGTGAATACGCTGTGGAAGACACGCTGGAGGCTGGCATCATGCTGGTTGGCTCCGAGGTGAAATCCCTGCGCGAAGGCCGGGCGAACATTGCCGAGAGCTATGCCAGCGTCGAGGATGGCGGCCTCTACCTGATCAATTGCGACATTCCGATCTATACGGCGGCGAACAGGTTCAACCATGAGCCCAAACGCAAGCGGAAGCTGCTGGTGTCCAAGCGGGAACTGGCGAAGCTGTCGCAGGAAGTGGAACGGGCGGGACGCACGATCGTGCCGCTGAAACTCTATTTCAACGACCGGGGCATCGCGAAAATCCTGATCGGCACGGCGACAGGCCGCAAATCCCACGACAAGCGCGAGGTCGAGGCCAAGCGCGACTGGGCGCGCCAGAAGGCACGGATCATGAAGGAGGGGTGAGGGCCCTATCCCGTAATCTCTTTCGCCACCGCAAACACGTCCTCGAACATTTCGGCCGTCAGGCGGCCTGTATTCGTGTTGTAGCGGCTGCAGTGATAGCTTGAGAGCAGGGTCAGCGGGCGGCCTTCGAAAGCCACGTCATAGCGGGTATTGTGGCCGAAGGGATGAGCGCTGAGTTTCAGTCCTAATGTGCGCACGGTCGAGTCGTGGCTGATTTTTCCCAGGCACAACAAGACCTTGAGATCGGGCAGGGCCTTGATGCGGGACTGGAGGAAGGGGCGGCAGGTGTTGATCTCGGCGCCGACCGGCTTGTTCTCAGGCGGTACGCAGCGTACCGCATTAGTGATCATGGCGCTTTTCAGTGTCAGGTCATCTTCGGGGTCTGCCGCGTAAGTCCCTGACGAGAAACCGAATTTTTCCAAAGTCGCGTAGAGAAGGTCGCCCGCCCAGTCGCCGGTGAAGGGACGGCCGGTACGGTTGGCTCCGGTGACGCCGGGGGCAAGACCGACCACGAGGAGACGCGCCGTTTCACTGCCAAAGCTTGGCACCGCGCCGTTGAACCATGTGGGCTCGCGGGCGGCGACGCTCTCGCGATAGGTCACCAGGCGGGGGCAGAGGGGGCAGTCGCGGGGGGCTTCGGGGGGTGTGAGGGTGGGAGAAGGGGCTTTAGAAGCCATCGGCGACGCCGTCCTTGCGCATTTCGGTTGCCGCGATCCAGGCGCCGGTTTCGAAGTCGCGCATGATGGCCTGATAGCCGCCGGCATTCGCTTTGCAGCATTCAACAGTATGGCCGCGGCGTTCGAGTTCGGCGCGGGTGGCGGGCGGGATGCCGCTTTCGAGCTGGACCACGCCCATGTCGGTTTCGCAGGCATCGCCGTCGAGCGTGTTGGTGGGCTCGCAGCCGCCGACATGTTCCCAGCGGGCAGCGTCACCGGCTTCCTGCAGGCCCATGTCAAAATCGACGAGGTTGAGGATGACCTGGACGTGACCCTGAGGCTGCATGCCGCCGCCCATCAGGCCGAAGCTGAGCCATGGCTCGAACGGGCAGGCCTGCTCGATCGGCACGGCGCGGACCTGGCAGCCCGGCATGTCCTTCTTGAAGGCGAAGGCCGGGATGATCGTGTGGAAGGGGCGTTTGCCCGGTTCGAACACGTTGGGGTGGGCCGGATCGAGGCTGAACAACTGGCCACGGTCCTGGAACATGAAGCCGAGCCCGTCCGCGACGAGGCCGGAGCCCATGCCGCGATAGTTCGACTGGATGAGGGAAACCATCATGCCGTCCTTGTCGGTGACGGTGAGATAGGTCGTGTCGCCGTCTTTGAGTTTTGCGTCCGCAGCGGCGGCTTCAGCAGGCGTCAGGGCGGCTTCGACATCACCGAAGGCCACAACCGGAACTTTGGTCATGGCCTTGCCGAGCTGGATGTGGGCCGCTTGCCGGGCGGTGCGCGCGGGTTTGACGAAGGCGGTCTCGTCAATGCGGGAGAATTTCGGGTCGGCGAAATAGCGGGCCCGGTCGGCAAAGGCGAGGCGTTTGGATTCCACCTGCGCCATGATCGAATCGGCCGAGCCGAAGCCCATGGCCCTGAGGTCGAATTTTTCGAGCATCTGCAGCATCTGCAGGGCGGCGATGCCCTGCGTATTCGGCGGCAGTTCGCAGACCTTGTAGTCGCCGCGATAGGTCACGCAGACCGGTTCGACGAATTCGCCCTTATGGGCGGCAAAGTCTTCATAGCGCAGGGCGCCGCCGATGCGCTTGAAATAGGCGTCCATCGTTTTGGCGGTCTGGCCCTTGTAATATTCGTCGCGCCCGTTCTGGCCGATGCGTTCCAGCGTGTCGGCCAGGTCGGGGTTGCGGAAGAGTGTGCCTTCGCGGGGCGGGGGCGAGAAATAGGTTTTCTTCGCGTTGTCATATTCCTCGAGCATGCCGCTTTCAAAAGCGGGTTCGTAACGCTTCGGGCCAAAGCTCCAGTAATAGGAGATGACTTCCGGGATCGGCGCGCCGGCGCGGGCATAGCGGATGGCCGGTTCGAGGTTGGCGAGCATCGGGCGGCTGCCGAAATTTTCGTGCAGCGCATACCAGGCATCGACCGTGCCGGGCACGGTGACGGACGCCGCGCCGAATGGCGGGATTTCCTTGCCATCCATGTGCTTGTCGGCGGCGGCCTGCATGTCGGCGAGCGAGGCACCCATGGCCGAGCGGCCGGAGCCGTTATAGCCGTAAAGCTGTTTTGTTTCCGGGTCCCAGACGATGGCGAACAGGTCGCCGCCAATACCGTTGCCGGTGGGTTCGACGAGACCCAGCATGGCGTTCGCGGCGATTGCGGCGTCCATGGCATTGCCGCCCGCCTTCATGACATCGAGCGCGGTCTGCGTCGCGAGCGGGTGGGCCGTGGCAGCGGCCGCGTTCGGCGCGACCACGGCGGAGCGGACGCCCAGCGTGCGGCCGGAGGGCATGCGGTCGCCGGGGCCTGCGCCGGTTCCGGTCGCGGCGCTGGCCGCGTTCGCGTCAGCCGTGGGCGGCGGCGCGATTGCGGCGCAGGACGTTGCCAGCAGCGCCGCTGCGCCAGCTATCAGGATCTTGAACATCAGTTGGGTCCTCGCTTGCGGGTATCCTTGGGAAAATAATGCGTGGCCATGCGATTGGAGATATCGCGGCCATCGTTCGCGAACCGGGCCTCGGCCTCGATGGCGCGGTTATCGCAGTTCATGTACTGGGCGCTTGTGCGGGTGTAGGCATTGTTGAAGCCTTCCACGAGGGATGACCGCAGGCCGCCGCGTTCCGGGGCTTCGTAGCGAAGCATGTCGGACATGTAGCGCCGCCAGTACTGGTCTTCGCGCCCATTGCAGCGCACGCGAATGGCATGGGCCGATCCGAGCGTCGCCGCAAGTTCGGCCGCATCGCGGAAATAGTCAGGGCCGCGCAGGGGAATGCCTGACTGGGCCGAGGCAGTGCTTGCCCCCGCAATCACTAGCAGGCTAAGCAGGGCGCCATGAAAGACTGTCTTGTTCATGCGAAAACCTTCGCGCGCATCGCTCCGAGGCTCAAGGGCCTTGAAGACAAACTCAATATCATCGTCATGGACGATAACGGTGTCTTCTCCAAGGCCTCCACTGGGGAAGAGGTTTCCGAGCCAAGGCCGGAAATCGCCTTTGGCAATGCAGAGGCTTTTTTCTGCCCCGGCGTGCGCCAGTTCATCAAGGCGGTGGCCGCAAGCGGGCGGCTCGACTGGTTCCAGTCTGCGGCGGCAGGCATTGAGAATCCCGGCCTGGTGATGATCGGCAAGGCGGCCAGCAAGTACACAACCAATCACACCCAGTCAGAAGCGATGGCCGAGTGGGCGCTCTGGCAGGCGCTCGACTATTTCCGGCAGGGACCGAAGCACCGCGCGCAGCAGGCGGCCGGCGTGTGGGAAAAACTGGATTCGCGCGAGATCCGCGGCTCGAACTGGCTGATCGTCGGCTTTGGTTCGATCGGGGCGTCCACAGGGCGGCGCGTCATGGCGCTGGGCGGTCATGTGACGGGCCTGCGCCGGTCCCAGGGCCTCGCGGAAGGGGCTGACCGCATTGCGCACCCGGATTCGCTCCTGGCGGAACTGCCGAAGGCCGATGTCGTACTGCTCTGTGTGCCGCACACGCCGGAGACAGAAGGCATGGCCAATGCCGGTTTCTTCGCGGCGATGCAGCCGGGCGCCCTGTTCATGAACCTTGGCCGGGGCGCGCTGGTCGATGAAGCCGCCCTCATGGCGGCGCTCGATGCCGGGCGCCCAGCCCATGCGGCGCTGGACGTGGCATCAGAGGAGCCGCTGCCCGCAGACCATCCGCTCTGGACGCACCCGCACATTACGCTGACGCCGCATGACAGCCCGCAGACCGAGGGCACCCTGCTGGGCGCGGATGACACATTCATCGAAAACCTGCGCAGGTATGTCGCCGGCGAACCGCTGAAGCATCTTGTCGACAAGTCGGAGTTCGCCTGAGACCGGTACGGCGCGGGGGTCAGCCCTTGAGGAAATCAGCGACCGCCTTCAGGCGGTCAAGCTTGGCCCGGTCGACATCAAGTTCCCGATTGGCGTCGGCGCAGCCCTTGGCGACGGCGGCATTGTAGGCCGCATCCGGGTCGCCACTGCCGCCCACCAGCAGCCAGGTATTCAATTCGGCGAGGACGGTATCGCGCGGCGGGCGCAGGGTCGTCACCGAGAAGATCGAAAACCGCGAGGCCGCTTCCATCGTCGCGTTGACGGGATTGCCCGCCTTGAACTCACGGATGCATTTTTCGATCTCTTCCGGACGGTTCCTGTTGACGCGGGCGTTCGCCTCAAGGCGGGCCTCTTCCTCCCTGATTTGTGCCTGTACGACCTTCTTCACGTCAGGGGTCGCGCAGACCTTGCGGAGCACGTCCCTGCGCTTGTCGAGATGGGGCAGGCGTTCATCCAGGAAATAGACGTCGAACCGCTTGCCCGCATCGACACACAGGCCGTCCGGTTCCACCGCATCATTCCGGAGCAGGAGGTCGGCGACCTCGGGCGAGAAGTGATCATCGACCAGATAATAGGGCAGGACCCAGGCGCGGGCCCTCGCGCCGCTCAGCTTCATGCCGCCCTGAAGGAACAGGTCGACGGCGCGGATGTCGCCTTCCTTGATCATCTGCCGGAAGGGATCTGCGCCCCAGGAGATGCCCATATTGGCGAGCTCCTTGCGTGGATCGTCACTTGTTTCCTGTTTGACCCGCCCGATGGCCTCTTTCGTCTCGCGGGTGGTCTCGTCAATCACGCGGGTGCGCGCATCAATCTCCGTCGTGGTTGCGTCGATTTTCCGGGTCGTGCGGTCAATTTCCGAGATGTCCGCCTGCAGGTCCAGAATCTGTGCCTGGAGCGCCCCGATCGGTTCCACATAGGAGGCCAGCACGCCGCGCTCGCCGGTCTCGGGCTTTTGCGCCTGCAGCAGGATCAGGATGGCGGACACGGCGGCAAGCAGACCGCACACGAAGCCTGCCGTCAGCCTGGCCTGCGACTGCTGGTGACTGAACAGGCCGATGGCAAAGACCGTCAGCAGACCGAGTATCGACAGGACCAGGACATAGGACGCAACGGGCGCAACAGGCTGGGACAGGTCCGATATGACGCCGACAATGCCGCAGAGTGCGAAGGCCTTGTCCGCCGCGGCAAAAAGGCGTGGCTTTGCGATCTCCGTCATGAAACCGTCCCCCGTCACTGGAGCCGTCTTTCATGCGCAGCCCCGCGGCCGCAGGTGTTGCGGCCACGAGTATATTGTCCATCTTAGGGCTTTATGACAAGCGCGTTCAGGTTTTCAGTCCGGCCATCCGGTCGATGGCCGCTTCGGCGTCGCGCATGATGTCGGCAACGATGGCTGCGACGGGCTTGACCTCATGCACGCCGCCGGCCGACTGGCCCATGGCGAAACAGGACGTGTCCTGATCGAGTTTCGCTTCGTCAACAATGCCGCCAATGCCGCCGATCACGCCGGTCTGGCTGGAATGGATGGCCTGGAACGGGAAGGGCTTGATATCCTGGGGGCGGGTTTCCCAGTCATTGATGTACTCGTTCGTGCGGCAGCGCATGGGCTTGCCGGAATAGCAGCGCGTCCGGGTCGTGTCGGTGTCGCCTGCGCCAACGACGGCCTGCTTGTACATGTTGGCGGCATGGGCCTCTTCGGACGCGATGAAGCGCGTGCCCATCCAGACACCGCAGGCGCCGAGTGCGAGTGCGGCGGCGAGGCCGCGGCCATCATAGATGCCGCCAGCGGCGATCACCGGGATCTTCACGGCTTCGACAGCCTGCGCCACGAGGGGCATCGTGCCGACGAGGCCGGTATGGCCGCCGCCTTCGCCGCCCTGGAGAATCACCGCGTCGCAGCCAGCCTGTTCGGCCTTGACCGCGTGCTTCACGGCGCCGCCGACAACCATGACCTTCACGCCGGCATCCTTCAGCCGCTTCATGATCGGCATCGGCACGCCAAGGCCTGCGACAAAGGAATCAGCGCCGCCCTTGATGATCACGTCGACGGATTCTTCAAGGCTTTCAGGGCTTGCGGCCAGAAGGTCGACACCGAAGGGCTTGTCGGTGAGTTCGCGTACGCGTTTCATCTGCCCGGCGATGAAGTCCGGTCCGGTGCCGGCCATGCCGAGCACACCGTAGCCGCCTGCATTGCACATGGCGGCGCAGACTTCGGCATACGAGACGCCGCCCATGCCTGCGAGCATGATGGGATGGTCAACTTTGAGCAGTTTGGTCAGCGCGGTGTTGAGGGCCATGGGATGGCATCCTTTCTGTAATGAAATCCGGATTTTGCACCTTAGGTGGCCGCCCCAAGGTCAACGCAATAGGGACAAGGCCGCTATCGTGTGGTCACAATCGCCCACAGTTTGCCCCATTCCCGCCGTGATCTGCAGTCAAATAGCACGTCAAGCCGAGGGAATTGTCCACTCGGTGTTAATAAGTCAAACGAGGGGAAGCTCCTATGACGAAACTTTTTGCAAGCGCTGCCATCGCAGCCCTTTTCGCTGGTGGTGCCATGGCTATGGGACCAACAGAAGAAGCGACTGCCGCACCAGAAGCGACTGTTGAAGCGGCTGAAGCCGTTGATGCGACCGCCGAGGTCGCTGTTGCTGAAGACGCAGAAGTCGCTGCTGAAGTTGAAGCACAGGGCGATGGTGAAGCTGAAGTCGTCGCTGAAGACGAAGCCGATGCTGAAGCCGAAGCTGAAACCGAAGTCGAAGCAGAAGCTTCGGCACCGGATGCCGAATAAGGCTGCGATAGCCGGAATTTGCCCTCTCCCTACCGGGAGGGGGCTTTTTCCGTTATAGGGATCAACAGTCGGGACAATAACGGCTGCCTGAGAAATGAACTTTTAGTAATGACAGAGAAGTGCTATGGGCCTTCCCGGTCATCTGACCAACAACAGGGGTAATACAATGAAGAACATCTTGATCATCGGCGCTGCCGCGCTGGCTCTCGCCGCTTGCACGCCAAAAGAAGAAGCTCAGCCAGCCGCTGATGCGGCTATCGAATCGGCCGGCGAAACGGTTGATGCTGCTGCCGCTGCTTCGGAAGAAGCTATGGAAGATGCTGGTGAGGCACTCGACGCTGCTGCTGACGCTTCTTCGGAAGCCGCCACCGACGCTGTTGACGCCGCTGCCACTGCAGTCGACGAAGCCGCTGAAGTCGTTGAAGGCGCAATGGATGACGCTGCTGAAGCCGTCGAAGACGCTGCTGAAGCAACCGAAGAGCAGCCACAGGAATAGGCTCTGGCTCAAAGCCGCCTAGAACAAGGGCCGCCCCTTTCGGAGCGGCCCTTTTTTATTGCCCGCACGTCAAGCGCCTAGAAGACCGAATAGCCGCCATCAATGATCAGCGTGGTGCCGGAATGGTAGGATGACGCATCCGAGGCAAGGTAGACCGCCATGCCGCCAAAGTCTTCCGGTTCGCCCCAGCGCCGAATCGGTACGCGCGAGATGACCTTGGTCGTGAACGTGTCATTGCCCTGCGCCGCCTCGGTCATGTCCGTGGCGATCCAGCCGGGCAGGATGGAGTTGCCGCGGATATTGTAACGGCCATAATCGACCGCGATGGCCTTCATCATTGCGATGAGCCCGCCCTTGGTGGCTGCGTAGGCCTGGTTGCGGCCGGCGCCTTCGATGCCGGCCAGCGAGGCCGTGCCGATCAGCGAGCCACCCGGATCGCCGGCCTTGGCGCGCTTGACCATGGATTTCGCCGCTTCGCGCAGGGTGAAGAAGGCGCCTTCCATGTTGATCCGGTGATTGTAGCGCCAGGTTTCAATGGTCATTTCCTCAAAGCTGGCTGCGCCGCGCCCGACGCCGGCATTGGCGATGCATGTATCGATGCGTCCGAAATGCGCTTCAACCTCGGCCATGGCTTTGACGACCTGGTCTTCTTCACCCACGTCGACCGACCAGGCGGCCACTTTGCCGGTTCCGAGCTTTTCCAGCTTGGCGACAGCTTCCTTGTTGGTGTCGGCATTGCGGCCCCAGATTGCCACATCGGCATTGGAGGCGGCGAGCGCTTCGGCCATGCCAAGCCCGATCCCCCGGTTGCCGCCGGTCACGAGGCATGTTTTGCCGGAAAGGTTGAACGGTGCGTAGGTCATGTATGTTTCCTCCAATTGATTTGGGAGACAACACATAGCTGACGCTGGGGAGGGTCAAGTGATTCTTGGGCCAGCCGCGACGAGCGCCCGCGCAGCGTCGATGATGCGCCGCGTTTCGTCCCAAAGGCCGAGGTGGTCCAGCCGGTCTGGTGAAATCCATTCGGCATGGGCCGCATCATCGCCTGCCACGGGCTCGCCCGACACCCACAGGGCGGCGTAATCAAACAGGACGTAGTGGCGGCTTGTGTCGCCGGTCCGGCGCGAGGTGAAGATGGCGTCTATCACATCGACCAGGCCGACAAGGCGCGCGGTGACGCCTGTCTCCTCGTGCAACTCTCGCAAGGCGGCATCGCCAGCGTGTTCGCCAAACTCGAGGCGGCCTCCGGGGATCGACCAGTCGCCGGCGAGCGGCTTTGTGCCGCGCCGGATGAGCAGGACGTCATCCCCGCGAAAGCATGCGGTGCCGACCGCAGGTACCGGCCGGAGCGGAATGGCCTCTTTCGGCACCGTCACTGGCGCGCACGCCGGGTGGACCGGTCGAGTTCGGCAATCATCGACACGATCTCCGGCGCCGTCTCGCGCTGTTTCGGGAAAAGCACGCCCAGCCGGGCCGATACAGGCAGGTAGAGCAGCGTAAAGGCTGAAGGCTCGCGTACCAGAAACGAGAGGATGGTGGCGGCATCCGCTTTCTTGATGGCGCCAACAAGCTGGTCGAACCCGATCGCACGCCGGATGGACTTGAGGCGGTCCAGATTGGCGGCCCTGACTTCGGCTGACTGGCCATCTGCGGCGGCGTCCGATTGCGCCGTTGCCTCCAGCGCTTTGAGAGATGCCATGTCCAGCCGGTGGGAGATGGAGGCCGAATGCTTGCGGTAGAAATAGAGTGTTTCGGGCAGTGTCGCCATGATGCAGCCTGCGCGAAGCAGACGGACGATCAGGTCATAATCCTCGCCGATACGCATGGTTTCATTATAGCGGATGGCGTGCGCCCTGAGCGCCGCGTGCCGGATCAGCGGCTTGGCATAGCCGAGCTTGGTGCCCTTGCCGAACAGGAAATTGGCGCGGATATAGGTTTGTTCACTGATAGTGCCCGGCGCTGTTGCGAGCTGGCCGTCGAACATGGTGCCGATGCCGGATGATCCGTCCCCGTCAAAGATCGCGAGATCGTCAATCAGGATGTCGGCACCTGAAGTTTCGGCGGCGGCCAGCATGCGTGACAGGCGCTGCGGGTGGATCAGGTCGTCGCTGTCGATAATGGCGATCCAGTCTCCGTGTGCCTGGTCCAGCGCAAAATTCCGCACAGGTGCCGGTCCGCCCAGCCGCTGGCCGCTGAATACGCGCAGGCGGGGGTCCTGTTCGGCGATGCCCTGCGCCAATGCAACACTGCCATCAGCCGAGCCGTCATCGACAAGGATCAGTTCCAGGGATGTCAAATCCTGCCCGAGCACCGACTGGATGGCTGCGGCGAGGTATGGTTCGCCATTATAGTTTGCCATCAGGACCGAAACGGCGGGGGGATCGGCGCGGGTTCCGGTCGTCATAGGCAGGTGGGTCCGGGTGATATTGAAGGTTCCAACCGCCTATCACTAGTCGGCCCTGATCAAAAGCGCGTCATCGCGGCTGGAAGAGGCTGTGCCTGCGGCAGGAAGGGCGCATAGCACGATTATGGCTGCCTGAACGGCGTATTAAGGCTGGTTCGGCGATAGATGTTGCGGTCAGCAAGGATTTGGACATGGCAAAGCAAAAGCGGCGCACGATCAGCCTGGCCCTGCAGGGCGGCGGCGCGCATGGTGCCTATACCTGGGGCGTCCTCGACCGGCTGGCCGAGGAAAGTGACCTCGACATCGCCGCGATATCGGCGACGTCTGCCGGGGCGATCAACGCGGTCGCGTGGGCGGCGGGCATGGCGGAGAATGGCACTGATGGCGCGAAGGCGAAGCTGGAAGCCATGTGGCATGAGGTTTCACGGGCGAGCCCCCGCGCGACGCCGTTCGGCGCGTTGAGCGCCATGGCCTTTGCCTATGCCAGCGCCCTGCAGAGCATTGCGAGCCCTTACGACCTCAACCCCTTCAACCTGAACCCGCTGCGCCAGGCCGTGGAATCACAGATCGATTTCGAGGCGGTGCATGCGTCCGGCGTATTGCTGTTCCTGTCGGCGACCAATGTCGAGTCCGGCCGGGTGCGTGTGTTCGGCCGCGACGAGATCACCGCCGATGCCGTGCTGGCCTCGGCCTGCCTGCCGCAGACATTCCAGGCGGTGGAGATTGACGGCCAGGCCTTTTGGGATGGCGGCTTCATGGGCAATCCGAGCCTGTTCCCGCTGATCTATTCCGGCGCGCCGCGCGACGTGCTGCTGGTGATCCTCAATCCGCTGGCGCGGCCCGGCATACCGAAACGGGCTGGCGAGATACAGGAGCGTATGAACGAGATCAGCTTCAATGCGTCCCTGATCGGCGAGTTGCGCGCCATCGCCTTCGTGCAGCACCTGATAGATGACGGGATGCTGAAAGAGCCGATCATGAAAAAGTACCGGCGTCTCAACGTGCATGCCATCCGGGGCGGGCAGGACCTTATCAAGCTCGATCTCAGCACCAAGTATGACACGAGCTGGAAATTCCTGACCAGCCTGCGCGACATGGGACGGGCGGCGGCTGAAAACTGGCTGGTGAATGACGCTCATCATGTTGGCACGACAACGTCCAATATGGATATGCGCAAGGAATTCCTGGACCCTTAGGCGCGTTTCAGGAAGCTGACCTTGGCGGCGCCATACGTGCGCTCATCGAGCCGTTCCCAGCCATCGAAGGCCAGCATTTCGTCGGCGGCGGTTTCCACGATGGCGATGGCGTCCGCGGCGAGCCAGCCGCCGGTGGCGAGCTGGGCAAGGGCCGGTTCGGCGAGGCCCTTGTGATAGGGCGGGTCGAGGAAGGCGATATTGAACGGCTCGCCGACGCCTGCGGGGATCGGGCCGAGATCCGTGGCCGAGCGGCGCTGGATGCGCGTCGTGCCGAACAGGTCGAGCGTTTCGCAATTATCGCGGATCGTGCCGCGCGCCCCGGCATCGGTTTCGACGAAGACGCAAAAAGCCGCGCCGCGCGACATGGCCTCAAGGCCGAGCGCGCCTGATCCGGCAAACAGGTCGATCACGCGGGCGCCGTCCAGTGCGGGTGCCCAGGCGGCATGCGAGATCAGGTTGAACACGGCTTCGCGGGTGCGCCCGCCGGTTGGCCGGGTCGACTGGCCTTTCGGCGCCGCGATGGGCCGGCCCTTGAATTCGCCTGCAATGATCCGCATCGACCTTGGGTTCCTGCTCTTTACTTTCCCGGCGTGTAGGGTGATCTCAGGCCCATGACAATTACCCTCTCTCCGATGGCGCGTGCGCTGGAGCTGGCCGGGCTTGCCGCTGCGGCGGGGGAAGTGCCTGTAGGCGCGGTTGTGGTCGACCCTGCAACCGGGGAGATCATTGCCGAGGGCGCAAACCAGCCGATTGCCGCGCATGACCCGACGGCGCATGCGGAGATCGTGGCGCTGCGGGCCGCTGCGGCGAGGCGCGGGAACTACCGCCTGACGGACCTGCACCTCTATGTGACGCTGGAACCCTGCGCGATGTGCGCCGGCGCGATCAGCCTGGCCCGCATCGGCAAGCTTGTCTTTGCCGCCTGCGACCCGAAAGGCGGCGCGGTGATCCATGGTGCGCGCTATTTCGAGCAGCCGACCTGCCACTGGCGTCCCGAAGTGGCGCAGGACGAAGCCGCTGGCGAGGCGGCAAGCGCGCTGCTCAGGGATTTTTTCCGGGCCCGCAGGTCATAGTCGCGATGCCGGGTCAGTCTTTCCGTTTTCGAACCGGGGTCGTGCGCTGATGGAGGGGCATGGCTATGACATTCCGGTCAAGGATGCGTTGGTCTTCCTGTTCGCGGTCGGTGTGGTTGTGCCTGTGTTTCGCTACCTTCGCCTGCCGTCAGTGGTGGGATTCATGCTGGCCGGCGTCCTGCTCGGACCGTTCGCGCTGGGCGCGCTCGCACATGACTGGCCCTGGCTGGAATACGTCTCCGTATCGGATCCGGAATCAGCCGCGCCGTTTGCCGAACTGGGCATCCTGTTCCTGCTTTTCCTGCTCGGCCTCGAATTCTCTTTCGAGAAGCTGTGGTCGCTGCGGCGCGCCGTGTTTGGCGCAGGCGGGCTGCAGTCCGGGCTGAGCGCGGCAGTCATCGGGGGCGCTGTCTACTGGCTCGGCATGCCCGCCGAAGCGGCCATCATCTGCGGGCTGGCGCTGGCCCTGTCATCGACGGCGATCGTGATGCAGATCCTGATCGAGCAGAAGCGCGCGGCCCGGCCGGTTGGGCGCACGGCACTGAGCGTGCTGCTGTTCCAGGACATACTTGTCGCGCCGATCCTGATTTTCATCGGTTTCCTCAGCGTGGGCGAGAGCACCAGCGTTTCATCCGTGCTGATCGGCGCAGCGTTCAATGGCCTGATCGCGATTGCCGCCATCATGCTGGTCGGGCGATTTGCCCTGCGCCCGGTCTTCCGCCTCGCCGCGACGATGGGCGGACGGGATTTCCTGATGGCGCTGACCTTGCTGACAGTCGTCGGCGCCGCCGCCATTACCGCTTCGGCGGGCCTGTCGCTTGCGCTCGGCGCTTTCCTGGCTGGACTGCTGCTGGGCGAGACCGAATTCAAGCATCAGACCGAGGTTGACCTCGAACCCTTCAAGGGCCTGCTTCTGGGCGTGTTCTTTATGACTGTCGGCATGGCGCTCGACCTGCCGTCTCTGGTGACGCAGCCGGGTCTGATCTTCGGCGGGCTCGCCGCCCTGCTTGCCGCCAAGTTCGGGATCGCTTTCCTGGCGTGCCGCCTGTTTGCGGGCGACAGGGCCGTGTCGGTCGAGACGGCAAGCCTGCTGGCGCCGGCGGGAGAGTTTGCCTTCGTGGTGATCGCCGCAGCCGGAGCAGCCGGTGTGCTGGAGGCCGGAACATCCAGTCAGATCGCGGCCATTGCCGTGCTATCGATGCTGCTGATTCCGGTGCTTGGGCGTTTCGGTGGCATGGCGGCGTCGCGGCTGGAGGCGGCTGAGCCGGACGGACAGCTCAATACAGACTATTCGGACGCAAAGGGACACGTGATCATTGCCGGCTTTGGCCGGGTCGGTCAGGCGGTGGCCCGCATTCTTGACGTTGAAGACACCGAGATCGTTGCGCTGGAACGCAGCGCCGTGCGTCTGGCACAGGCCAGGAAGGATGGCTGGCACGTGTTCCTCGGCGATGCGGCCCGTCCGGAAATCCTGCATATTGCCGGCGCAGAAGGCGCGCGCCTGTTCGTCGTGACGGTGGATGACGTGAATGCCGCAGAGGCCATGGTCAGGTCCTTTCACGGGCTGCATCCCGATATTCCGATTGTGGCGCGCGCGCGCGACCATGAGCATGCCAGGCGCCTGCGCGCGGCGGGCGCGAGCCAGGTGATCCCGGATGCCATCGAATCCGGTCTCCAGATGGCCGGCAAGGCGCTGGCCGAGTTCGGCTATGACAGTGAAACCGTCCGCAGCCGATTGGCGGCTGAGCGTGACGAGGAATACCGTCGGGTATAACCCGCGATAGGCAATTTCGTGAAAGGCGCCCTTGCGTCAGGCTTGCTTCCCGCTGGGGCAGCGGTCGTCTAACCTGTGAAAAGCAGGGAGACCGCCATGAGCGCCACAATCACAATCGAGAACGAAATCGCCGTCATCACGATGGATGACGGCAAGGCGAATGCGATCAATCCAGCCATGCTGGACGCGTTGAACGCGGCGCTGGACCGGGCCGAGAAGGAGGCAAAGGCCATCGTCATCACCGGTCGTCCCGACCGTTTCTCCGGCGGGTTCGACCTGAAGATGATAACGGGTTCGGCGCCCGAGAACGTCCACAAGCTGGTTATGGGCGGCGGCGCGCTGGCGCTCAGGCTGTTCACCATGCCGATGCCCGTGATTGCAGCGTGCACCGGGCATGGCATTGCCATGGGGTGCTTCATCCTGCTTGGCTGTGACAAGCGAATCGGGGCTGCGGGTGCCTACAAGATCGGCGCGAACGAGACACAGATCGGCATGGTCCTGCCGGTCTTCGCGCTTGAGCTCTGCAAGGCGCGGCTGAACCCGCTCTACATGACCGAGTCCGTTGTCATGGGCACATTGTTCTCGCCGGAAGAGGCGGTCACCGTCGGCTATCTCGACAAGGTCACGGCGCCCGATCAGGTGCTCGCCGAAGCCATGGCCGAGGCTGAACGGCTGAAGGCGCTGCCCGGCGCGGCGCTGGCAGGCAACAAGAAGATCCTGCGCCAGCCGTTCGTTGATGTAATCGCGCCAACCGTGGCCCGCTAGGCCGCCTCAGGCCGTCCCGGCGATTTGCTGCACAAGGTCGCGCAGCCAGGCGAGGGCCGGGTCTTCGGCATTCTCCCGGCGCCAGTAGAGCACGCTGCGAAGGTGCGGGAAGGCTGGCGGCAGGGGCAGGACGGCCAGGCCGGACCGCTCGGCCAGTGGCAGGGGCACGGTCGCGACCAGTTGCGTCTGGCGCACGATTTCAAGTGCCGGCAGGTGGTGGGGCAGGCGCATGACGGGCGTGATCCGGTGGCCGGCTGCCCGCGCGACTTCCTCGACATAGGACCGCCCCTCGCGCCGGCTGGACACGACGACATGGCGCAGCGCGACGAAGTCTTCCATCGACAGCGCCTGTCCTGCCATCGGATGATCGCGGCAGGTGACGCAGGCATAGGGGGTGGCGAGCAGGTCGACGCTTTCCAGGTCCGGCCCGCGCAGGTCGGGCACATCGACGGCAAGATCGAGCCGCCCGGACGCGAGTTCAGTTGAAATATGGCCGCGCTGGACCTGGCTCCAGGCGATCCGGATGCCCGGGGCGTCGGCCTCCAGCCGCCTGGCCATGTCCGGGGCCAGGATGAATGCCCCTGCATCGCGGGCGGAGATGTTGAAGACGCGGGTGGACCGGGAGGGCTCGAACGTGGAGCGCTGCTCCAGCCCGGCGCGCAGGCGGTCGAGTGCGTCGCGCACGGCCGGCATCAGGGCATCGGCCATCGCCGTCGGCTTCACGCCGCGCCCCTCGCGTACGAACAGGGGGTCTTCGAAATGGGTGCGCAGGCGGGCCAGTGCATTGCTGACGGCGGGCTGGGTGATGTGCAGCGTTTCGCTCGCGCGGGTCAGGCTGCGCTCGGTATAGATGGCTTCCAGCACGGGCAGGAGATTCAGGTCGATGGTGCGCAAGTTCATGGTGGCAGGACCATATCATCACCATCGGTGATGATAAAGCTTCATGTAATAAAGTTGCCGAATAGTCTCCCATGCGTCATCAGTCAGCTGTGACAAAGCCGAGTTCAGGAGACCGGATGCCCGCTGACAGACTGTCCAGGCCGGACTGTGACGCGCCTCATGCGGCGCTACAGGATTCCTGCGGCCTTCAGCAGCATGACAAGGCCAATCGCGGTGACGAGGTATTTCATTCCGCGCTTGAAGTTCACGTCCGTCATTCGCTGCAGCACCTTGCCGCCCAGCGTGGTGCCCAGCATGGACAGCGGAATGGCCGCGGCGATCAGCCAGGCCGGTGGCAGGGCCTGCAGCCCGGCGGCGGCAATCACCGGCACGCTCCAGAAGATAATCTTCACGAAATGCGCCAGCACCTGCGTCACCGCCTTGGTGGCAACGATGGCGTGGCGCGTCATGTCCGTGCGGACGAAGAACAGGTCCAGCAGCGGTCCGGCGACGCCGGCCACGGTGTTCAGTGCCTGAACGGCGAACCCCGCGCCTTCGGCCTGGAAGCGCTTCTGGATGTCGAAATCAACCACCGATTTGGGCAGCCATACGAGCAGCGTCGTCAGGCCCAGCATCAGGTAGACCATCTGGCTGTCTGGGCGCCAGCGCAGCGCGAACAGCAGGCCGACGGCCGCCAGCGAGCCGAGCGCGTAGCGCCGGAAGATTTTCCAGTCGATATGCCTGCGCCACAGGAAGGCGCGGTAGCCGTTCGACACCATCTGGATCGCACCATGGATAATCATCGCCGTGGCAACCGGCACGAGCGCGGCCAGCACGCCCATGAAGATGATGCCGCCCGCCATGCCGAATATGCCGGAGATGAAGGTCGTGACGAGTACCGTCGCAAGAATGATCAGGGTCGTCGCCGTCAACGTCATGCCCGGCGGCCTAGCCCAATTCGCTGCGCCGGGCCAGACGCGTCCCGCGCCGACGTGAAATCCGGGACATCAATCGCTAATCCGGTCGACGGCACATGCCCCCGGATGGTAAAAGACACCAAAGAGTAGAAACGAGGAAGAGAGACAGATCATGCCAGATACCCAGCATACAATGGACGCCAGTGCGGACATGAACGACCTGCGGATGTCGGAAGCGGCCCGCCCGCTTTACGACCATGTCCGCAAGTTCATCAAGGAAACCGTCAACCCCATGAGCGAGGAATTCCATCGCCTGGGAGAGGGCAAGAAAGACATCTGGTCGTACGCGCCCGGACAGCTTGAATGCCTCGAGAAAGCCAAGGACGAAGCCAAGAAGCAGGGCCTCTGGAACTTCTTCCTGCCGGATGCCGATACCGGCGAAGGCCTGTCGAACCTCGACTATGCCTATATCGCGGCCGAACTCGGCAAGAACCCGATGGCTTCTGAAACCATGAACTGCTCGGCGCCCGACACCGGCAACATGGAAGTTCTGGAACGCGTCGGCACGCCCGCGCAAAAGGAAATGTGGCTGAAGCCGCTGCTCGAAGGCAAGATCCGTTCCGCCTTCGCCATGACCGAACCGGGCCATCCGTCGTCCGATGCCAAGAACGTCTCGATGACGGCCGTCCTCGAAGGCGATGAATGGGTTCTCAACGGCGAGAAATTCTACATCTCCGGCGCCGGCGACCCGCGCTGCAAGATCATGATCACCATGGTCAAGACCAGCCCGAATGCTGAGCCCAACAAGCAGCAGAGCCAGATCCTGGTGCCGCTGCCGCATCCCGGTGTCACGATTGTTGGCCCGATGCACGTCTTCGGCGACCCCGACGCGCCGCATGGCCACATGCACCTGCGCTTCGAGAATGTCCGTGTACCGAAGGACAATATGCTGCTCGGCGAAGGCCGCGGTTTCGAGATTTCGCAGCTGCGCCTCGGCCCGGGCCGCATCCACCACTGCATGCGCTCCATCGGCCAGGCCGAACGTGCGCTTGACCTGATGTGCGTGCGCGGCATGACCCGCGAAGCCTTTGGCAAGCCGCTGGTCAAGCTCGGCGGCAATACCGAGATCATCTCGCGCGCCCGTATCGAGATCGAAGCCATGCGCATGATGGTCCTGAAAGCGGCAAAAGCCATGGACGTGCTGGGCAACCGCGAAGCCCGCGTCTGGATTTCCATGGTCAAGGCCATGGTGCCGGAACGCGTCTGCCAGATCATCGACCAGGCCATCCAGATGCACGGCGCTGCCGGCGTCTCGCAATGGACACCGCTGGCCCAGATGTACACGAGCCAGCGCACGCTGCGCCTCGCGGACGGTCCGGACGAAGTGCACCACATGGTCGTCGGCCGCGCCGAACTCGCCAAGTATACCGGCGAGGAAGAAGATCCGGCGCTCGCCGCCGTCTGGCGCAAATAAGGCTTAAAGGCATTGCAATCCCGGTCAGGGCGCGCGACGGAGACGTTGCGCGCCCTTTCCACATTGCCCTTCACGGAGTTCATTCATGCGGGTCATCCCTCGTCTTGTTCCGCGCCTTCACAATATTCTCGGCCTCATCATTGGCGGGCAGGTTCTGCTGTGGATCGTGTCCGGCTTTTTCTTCACCTTCTATCCGATTGAGCAGATACGCGGCGAGCGCCTGCGCGCCGAAGCACCGCCGACCCTCACGTTGCCAGCAGGTGGCCTCGCCCCTATTGACGGCCTTGTCGGTGCGGACGTGGCGACCGTCCGCCTGAAGCCTTTCCTCGGCGGCGCGGTCTACGAGACGGAGACGGCAACCGGCAGGGCGCTCTTCGATGCAGTCACCGGCGCCCGGCTCTCGCCGCTGGGCGAAGCCCTCGCGCGCGACGTGGCCGAGGCGGGCTGGGTCGGCGATGGCGCACTTGCAAACGTGTCATTGATTGATCCAGCGCCCCGCGAATCCGGTCGTGGGCAGGGGCGCGCCATGTGGCGGGCAGACTTTGCAGGGAAAGACACGGCCACCTTCTGGATCGATCCGCAGACGGGCGACATCGCCGCCGTACGCACCGGACTCTGGCGCACCTACGACCTGCTCTGGGGCCTCCACATCATGGATTGGACCAATCGTGTGGCATTCACCAGCTGGTGGATGAAGGCAGCCGCCTTCCTGTCGCTCGTTCTCACACTGGCCGGCATCTGGTTGGTCATCGTCCGTGTGGCCCGGGGCAGGATCCTGCGCTAGGCCTCAGAACGGCACGTTCGGGTCGTCCTCGCCCTTGCCGCCGATTGCCAGTCCGGCAAAGTCGAACACGCGTGGGTCATGCAGATGGCTCGGCCGCACAGTGGCCAGCGCATGCGCCATCACCTGCCGCACGCCGGGCTTCCTGCGCTCCCATTCGTCCAGCATGTGCTTCATCGCCACGCGTTGCAGGCCATCCTGGCTGCCGCACAGGTTGCACGGGATGATCGGGAACTGCATGGCCTCGGCGAACTTGGCAAGGTCGTCCTCCGCCGCCGTGATCAGCGGCCGCAACACGAAGACATCGCCTTCATCGTTCAGCAGTTTCGGCGGCATCGCGGCGAGCCGTCCGCCATGCACGAAATTCATCATGAACGTCTCCAGCGCGTCGTCGCGGTGGTGGCCCAGAACGATGGCCTCGCAGCCTTCCTCCCGGGCAATCCGGTAGAGGATGCCCCGGCGCAGGCGCGAGCACAGGGAACAATAGGTGCGCCCCGCTTCGACCTTTTCGGTCACGATGGAATAGGTGTCCTCGGTTTCGATGCGGAATCTCACGCCTGTCTTGTTCAGCCAGTCCGGCAGCACGTGTTTCGGAAAGCCCGGCTGGCCCTGGTCCAGGTTGCACGCAATCAGGTCCACCGGCAGCGCACCCTGCCAGGCGAGGTCCATCAGAACCGCCAGCAGGCCGTAGGAGTCCTTGCCGCCCGACAGGCAGACCAGCCATTTCGGCCGGGGCTTTTCGCCCGCGTCGACCGCCCGCCGGTCAACCATCTGGAAATCGTCCACGGCCTTCAGCGCGCCGCGCACCAGGCGCTTGCGCAGCTTCTTGAAGCTCACCGATGACGGCGCATCGGCGAACAGGGGCGGGGCAAGGGGGAGGGTTGTGTCAGCCATTGCAGGCAGCATTGCCACGGGAAGCGGGCAGGCGGCAAGAGGCCAGACGGAGGGGGCGCTTATCCTCCTCTCGCGCTGCAGGTGCAGTTGCAGGTCTCAGCCGAGGAAGGGGATGCGGAACCAGCGCTTGATGTTCCACCAGCGGCGAAGGCGCGGATTGTTTGGCGCGTCATTCCTGCCGCGCGGCACGAGAACATCGTTCATCTTCGGATGGTAATTGCGGATAAGGTCTTCCTCGACACGGGCCCGGTCGGCGGGCTTCCTGATTACCAGGACATGGCGTTCGGTTGCCCCGCGTTTCCACCAGGCTTCCCACCAGCGTTCATGGCCGATGAGGCGCGATCGGAAATTGGTCGCCTTGCCGATATAGAGCGGGAACAGGAAGAAAACGAAGCGGCGCTGGACGAAAATATAGATGCCGCCGCCTTCAGGCAGGCCCTTGGGCGTCAGCGTGATCTTGAAGCGGTAGGGGCGCCCGGACTCGCCGAACCAAGTATGCCAGCCAAACAATATCCACATGCGATTCGTCTCCGTCCCCAAAGAGGCAGGGTGAAACAGGGCTGGTTAATGACGGATTAATGATTTGCCGCGCCGGAACACTGACGCCAAGCAGGACAACCGGAACCCTCGGCCCGGCCGGATATTCTTACGGCGATGTCTCGCGCGACTGCGCGCCTCATGCGGGCGATGTCCCGTCCCTTCCTTGCAATGATTGCTGGCGCGTCCCGGCTGGTCATGACAGGAACCTCCGCACACGCTGCGCGTAGCGCTGGGGAACCCGCCAGGACAGGACAGACACTTGAAAATCCGCGTCAGGGCAGAACTCATATACGCATTCCCGGAGGACACGCAGGCCCTCGTCGCGATTCATGTCGCCCGCACGCCGGACCAGACCATCCTGTCGGAAAGCCTTGTCCTCTCGCCCGACACGCCAATTCTGCAGGACATGGCAGACCACCATGGCGAGCGCCGTTTCCGCGCAGACCTGGCCGGGGAGACAAGCATTGTCTACGAAGCCGTCGTGGAGAATGCCAAGCGTGCGATTTTGCCCGCCGGCGCGTCGCTGCAGTCCTGGCTGGAGCTGCCACCCCCGGTTCTGGAATACCTGCTGCCGAGCCGCTATTGCCCGTCCGACAAGTTCATGTCCTTCGCGCACCGCGAATTCGGCCATCTCGCGCCAGGCGGAGCGCAGGTTCTCGCCGTTCTGGATTGGGTCCATGCGAAGGTGGATTACGTGCCGGGCTCCAGCCATTCCGCGACAACGGCCGAGAACACCTTTGTCGACCGCGTCGGCATATGCCGCGATTTCACGCATCTCGGGATCAGCCTCTGCCGCGCGCTCAACGTCCCGGCCCGTGCCGTCAGCGCCTATGCCTGGCAGCTCGATCCGCCGGACTTCCATGCCGTGTTTGAAGTCTATCTCGATGGCGCCTGGTGGCTGGTCGATCCGACGCGCCTTGTACCGGTGGAGAACCTGGTCCGCGTCGCCACGGGCCGCGACGCAGCCGATATCGCCTTCCTCACGACGTCGGGAACCTGTGAATGCCTCAGCCAGTCCGTATCCGTGGAGACCGTTACCGCCTGACCCGGTCCTGTCCGGCCAGCAGGGCCAGGCGAACCGGCCGGAAGCTGGTGCGGTGGGCGGGGCAGGGGCCGAGGCGGGTGAGGGCTTCGGCATGGGCGGCGGTGCCATAGCCCTTGTGGCGGGCAAAGCCATAGCCGGGATGATGGGCGTCGAGGTCCAGCATCAGCGCGTCGCGCGTGGTCTTGGCGAGGATCGAGGCGGCGGAAATGGCCGGTTCGGTCAGGTCGCCCTTGATGATGGCCCGCGCGGCACAAGGCAGGCCTTTCGGCAGGGCGTTGCCGTCAATCAGGATCTCGCCCAGCCTGCATTGGCTGGTGACGCCCTCCACCGCGCGGGACATGGCCAGGAATGTGGCTTCGCGGATATTCAGCGCGTCGATTTCCGCCACGCTCGCATGCGCGACGCACCAGGCCAGGGCCCGGTCGCGGATCTGGGGGGCAAGGGCGTCGCGCCGGGCCTCGCTCAGTGCCTTGGAATCGGTCAGGCCGGCAATCGGCCTTGCCGGGTCAAGCACAACAGCTGCTGCAGTGACCGGACCAGCCCACGGGCCGCGGCCGGCTTCATCGACGCCGCAAGTGAACAGGATTGGCTGGTTCATCACACCAGTGCAACGCGAGTCGGTCTTGCTATCCACCCCTTCGTCAGCTTCAGTGGCATCTGGCCGAATCCCCGCCAACAGGACGTATCCCGCCATGCTTGAATTCCTTTCTTCTCCCGCCTTCTGGGGCAGTCTTGCGACCCTGACCTTCCTGGAAGTTGTCCTTGGCATCGACAACCTGCTCTTCATTTCCATCGCCACCGGGAAACTGCAGGGCGAGCAGAAGGCGAAAGCCACCCGTATCGGCATATGGGGCGCAATGTTCCTGCGCATTGCAATGCTCGGGCTGATCTTCGTGATCATCAATCTCGACAAGAATGCCCTGTTCCAGATGCCGCACTGGCTGGCTGTCTTCGCGTCCGGCGGGGACGAGGCCCTGATGCATCATGTCGAGGACGTGACGGTAAAGGACCTGATCCTGCTGGCGGGCGGACTATTCCTGCTGTGGAAGGGTACACAGGAAATCCATTCTGCCGTTGAGGGCACGGGCCATATTGAGGCCGGCGCCAAGAGCGGCTTTACGGCGGTTGTCATCCAGCTGTTTGTCATCAACTTCGTCTTCTCGCTCGACAGCGTGATCACGGCGGTCGGCATGACTGACGATATAATCGTCATGGTGACGGCTGTCGTGCTGTCGACCATTGTCATGGCCTTTGCGGCCGATCCGCTGGCGAAATTCATTGGCGAGCATCCGACAACCAAGATGCTGGCGCTCGCCTTCATCCTTCTGGTCGGCGTGGCGCTTGTGGCGGATGGCCTCGGATTCCACATTCCGCGCGGCTACCTCTATTTTGCCATCGCCTTCTCCCTCGGCGTCGAACTCTTGAACATTCGCGCCAAGGGCAGCAAGAGCAAGACAGGAGCTCATTGAATGACCGGTCCCTATGCCATCCGCATCCATGAAACAGGCGGTCCTGATGTCCTGAAAAAGGAACCGCTGGACCTGAAGCCGCCGGGCCCCGGCCAGGCGCTTGTGCGCCAGTCAGCGGTGGGGCTCAACTTCATCGACACGTATTTCCGGACCGGTCTCTATCCGGCCAAATTCCCGTTCACGCCCGGCGGTGAAGGAGCAGGTGTTGTGGAGGCCGTGGGCGATGGCGTGGCAAATGTGAAGCCGGGCGACCGCGTCGGCTATGTCACATCCGGCACCTACGCGACCCACGTCACAGCACCGGCGGCCAACCTGCTGCCGCTGCCGGACGGCGTCAGCGAAGAAGCCGCTGCCGCTGTCATGCTGAAGGGCCTGACGGCCTGGATGCTGCTATTTGAAATCCGCCCGATCAGGAAAGGCGACACGCTTCTGGTATGGGCACCGGTTGGCGGTGTGGGCAGCCTGCTGGTGCCGTGGGCGGTCAGCCTTGGCGCCCGCGTCATCGCCGTCACATCATCCGAGACCAAGGCGGCACTTGCGCGCGAAGCGGGCGCCAGCGATGTGATCGTGGGCTATGACAATGTCGCCGCACAGGTGAAGGCCCTGACAGATGGCGAAGGCGTTGACGTGGCGCTCGACAGTGTCGGCAAGATCAGCGCCGAGGCCTCGCTCGCCAGCCTGAAGAAGCGCGGCTGGTTTGTTTCCTATGGCAACGCGTCAGGGCCGGTTGATCCGATATCTCCCGCGCGCCTATCGGCTGGCGGATCGCTCGTCATGACACGGCCGGGCCTGTTCCATTTCATTGATACGCCCGAGGCCCTCGCACGCGGGGCAGGCCTTTTGTTCGCCGCCCTGAAGGATGGCACGCTGAAGGCGGACATCGGCCAGCGCTTCGCACTGGAAGATGCCGGCGACGCCCATCGCGCACTGGAAAGCGGGAAAACGACCGGCGCCACCATTCTGGTGCCCTGAGGCCGGCCATGGCGCTGAGGATATCCAATCGGGACGCACGGCGCCTCTGGCTGGATGCCCAGCTCCTGTCCACGCCGCCCACCGGACCGCTGGACCTGGCGGACATGATCCGCCGGCTGGGCTTTGTCCAGATCGACACGATCCGCGTGGTTGCGCGGGCGCATGACCACATCCTGTGGAGCCGCAACCAGAATTTCCGTGAAAAGATGCTGGAGACTTGCCTGGCGCGCGACCGGCATGTGTTCGAGCATTTCACGCATGATGCCTCACTGATCCCGATGGATTTCTATCCCATGTGGCGCCGCCAGTTCCGGCGGCTCGAGGCGAAGGTGCGCGGCTGGGAATGGCATCGCGGCATGCTGGACGAAGCCGGACGGGCCGAGATTTGCGCGCGCATCGCGGCCGAAGGGCCGCTGTCCACCAAGGCGTTCGATACGAAAATCGAAGGCAAGCGCGAAATGTGGCGCCGGCCGCCGCACAAGCTGGCGCTCGATTATATGTGGTATGCCGGAGAGCTGTCGACCTCGCACCGGGAGAACTTCACGAAATACTATGACCTGACCCATCGCGTGATTCCGCAGCATCTCCGCGATGTGGACCACAGTGACGACGCGCAGGTGGACTGGCTGTGCCGCGCGGCGCTCGCCCGGCTGGCTTTTGGCACTGAGGGCGATGTGCAGCGCTTCTGGGCCGCGGCAGACCTGTCAGAGGTGAAGGCCTGGACGGCGGCCAATGCCGGTGAACTGGTGCCGGTGGAGATCGAGTCGGCGAACGGCGCATGGCAAGGCGCGCTGGCGCTTCCGGACATTGAAGAACGGCTGGCGGCTGCGCCCGCGCCGACTTCGCGCCTGCGGATCCTCAACCCGTTTGATCCGGTGATCCGTGACCGCAACCGCCTCACGCGCCTGTTCGGCTTTGACTACCGGATCGAGATTTTCGTGCCCGCGGCGAAGCGGCAGTGGGGTTATTATGTCTATCCGCTGCTCGAGGGCGACCGGTTCGTCGGACGCATCGAGGTGAAGTCAGACCGCGAAAAGGGCGAACTGAGCGTGCATGCGCTGTGGCCGGAACCCGGCGTGGCATGGACGCAAGCCCGGCAGGCGAAGCTGGAGGCGGAACTTGGGCGGCTGGCGAGGTTCGTGGGCGCGCGCGATGTGGTCTGGCTCGCTGACTGAACGGATCAGCCGCAAAGCGCAGCGGCCATTTCGGCGAGTTTTGCCACCGTGTTCATGTTGCGAGCCGTACCGGACGTGGCATTCGGGATGACCAGCCTGGAGGGCCCCTGGCCGTCCGGATAATGCACATAGATTTCGCACGTGCCGAGCTTCAGCCTTTCCCCGGCCTGGTGTTTCAGTCCGCCGATCTCCTTCGCGCCCGGCGGCGTGTCGAGGAATATCGTGACGACACGATTGCCGGGCTCTGAAGCAAACGGATTGGAATCGCGTACCGAGGCCATTTCCCCGGCCGTGCGGATGAACACGCCAACCGGCTTGCCCGCATACGCGGCGAGTTTCGCTTCGAGCGCGGCTTGCACCTTTGCCGCCGGCAGGCCTGACGTGAAAACGACATTGCCGCTGGCGATATAGGTTTTGACGCTTGCGAAGCCGATCTCTTCGCACATGGCCTTCAATTCCGTCATCGCCAGTTTGCCCGTGCCGCCGACATTCACGGCGCGCAGAAGCGCAACATAGGCGGTCATTCAGGCTCGGACAGCGGCAAGTCCAGCAGCAGCGCGGGGTCGATGTAGAAGTCTCCGCTGCGGTCCGCGCTCGCGATGTTGCGCCATTTGACGGCCCAGTGCAGATGCGGGCCGGTGGTGCGGCCGCTATTGCCGGTTTTCGCCAGCAGGTCGCCGCGTTTCACAGTGTCGCCGGATGTCACATCGACTTCAGAAAGGTGCATGAAGACAGATGTGAGGCCCCTTCCATGGTCGAGGAAGACCGTGCCGCCTTCATAATAGAGGTCCGGCTCGGCGAGGATGACCGTGCCGCCGGCAGGAGCAATGACGGGCGTGCCGACCGGGGCGGCCATGTCGTAGCCGCGGTGGACCGATGTGGATTCGCAGGGCTGTCCGGTGACTTTCGACACGCCGATATATTTCCGCGTCGGGCCGAAAGGCGAGGATGTGGGCGCGTCGGACGGCTTGATGAAGCCATGGAGGGCGCCGGCGCCCGGATTCAGGCGGGCAAATGCGTCCTGCTTGATCTGCCAGCTGCGCGCGGCATGGGCCTTCTGTTCGGGCGAACGGGCATCCACCTTGTCGCAGTCAAAGCCCTTGATCGTGCGGAATTCATCCTCGCGCGGGGCGATGACGAGGTCGCCAAAGGCGCCGCCGGAGGCAGACCAGCCGATGACGGATGGCGCATTTGTATTGATGCCGAACTGGGCCGTGCCGGTGGAATCGGCAGTTTGCGTGACGCCAGCCACCGTGATTGCCTCGCCAGGCTCGGCACGGCAGATGACGAGCCCGCCCTGGGCGAGCGCGCCGCCGCATACGGGAGTCGCCGGCCCGGTGGTGGACACGGTGTCGGCGGTGGGTACTTGTGCGCAGGCCCCCGCGCACATCACGACGGTGAGCAGGAGTTCACGCAGCATCATCCCTTTGCGGGCACCATGCGGGTGCCGGCGGCCGCGGCGTCCCAATAGGCTTCCTGCAGGTCGACGCTCCAGTAGCGCAGGGCCTGGAGCGGGATTTTCCGGCCGGTGACGGCACACACAACAAAATCACCGGGTGAAAGCACCTGGATATCTGCGTCGAGGTAGCGAAGGCGTGCTTCGCCCGCTTGTCGGTCGGATCGTGTCAACATCGCGTCACCATGCCTGATGCGGGGGCAAAAGAAAAGACTCAGCGCGCAGAAAGTTTCTGCTTTGTTCTCCGGAACAAACATGGTACATGCAAAAGATGGACGGCAATAGGGGGCCTTGCCAAACTGACCCCCATAGTGGACCTAAGGAGACGACTCATGGCCAAACCAGCGCTTCAACTAGTGGATAAGGAATCCGGTGTGGATAAGCAGAAGGCTCTTGAAACGGCTCTAAGCAATATTGAACGGTCTTTCGGCAAGGGCTCGGTCATGCGCCTTGGCGACCGCAAGGTCATGGATATCGAAGCGGTTTCGACGGGGTCGCTGGGACTCGACATCGCATTGGGCATTGGCGGCATTCCGCGCGGCCGGATCATCGAGATCTACGGACCGGAAAGCTCGGGCAAGACGACGCTGGCCCTCCATTGTGTTGCAGAAGCGCAGAAGAATGGCGGCGTATGTGCCTTCATCGATGCGGAACACGCGCTTGATCCGGTCTATGCCGGCAAGCTGGGTGTCGACCTGGATGATCTCCTGATTTCGCAGCCTGATACGGGCGAACAGGCGCTCGAGATTGCCGACACGCTGGTACGCTCCGGTGCAGTGGAACTGCTGGTTATTGACTCGGTGGCGGCCCTGACGCCGCGGGCTGAACTTGAAGGCGAGATGGGCGATTCCCTTCCCGGCCTCCAGGCGCGCCTGATGAGCCAGGCATTGCGCAAGCTCACCGGCTCGATCTCGAAATCGAAATGCACGGTGATTTTCATCAACCAGATCCGCATGAAGATCGGCGTCATGTTCGGCAGCCCGGAAACGACATCCGGCGGCAATGCGCTGAAATTCTATGCGTCCGTCCGCCTCGACATCCGCCGGATTGGCCAGATCAAGGAACGGGAAGAAGTCATCGGCAACCAGACCCGCGTCAAAGTGGTCAAGAACAAGGTGGCCCCGCCTTTCCGGCAGGTCGAATTCGACATCATCTATGGCGAAGGCATTTCCAAGACCGGCGAGCTGATCGATCTCGGCGTGAAGGCTGAAGTCGTCGAGAAGTCCGGTTCCTGGTATTCCTACAAGGGCGAACGCATGGGACAGGGGCGTGAAAAGACACGGACCTTCCTCAAGGAGAACCCGGCCATTGCCGACGAGATCGAAGACCTGATTCGCCGCAATGCGGGCCTTCTTGCCGACGAACTCCTGACGGCCGGCATGGAAGCTGGCTCGGATGACGATATCGAACCGGATGCAGCCGAAGGCTGAGCGAGTCCCGTTTTCCGGCCCGGACGGCCCGCAAATGGGGGCGTTCGGCAACCGGTTTGCCGTCAGGTCTCTCACCTGAACTTGTCCCTTTGTGGCGCACCCGGCTTGGCGCGCCGCAAAGGGACCTTTATATCGCCGGTTGGAGCCGGCGCGGGACTGACCTCGCCGCACATGAATTATTTCGGCTAGGACACTGCCCATGAACGGCGTCAACGATATCCGCGAAGCTTTCCTCTCCTTCTTCGAGGCGCAGGGGCATGTACGGCGCGCGTCAGCGCCTCTGGTGCCGCAGAACGACCCGACACTTCTGTTCGTGAATGCCGGCATGGTGCCGTTCAAGAACATATTTACCGGCGCAGAGACGCCGTTTGCCCCGCGCGCGACCACGTCCCAGAAATGCGTGCGGGCGGGCGGCAAGCATAATGACCTCGACAATGTCGGCTATACGGCCCGCCACCACACCTTCTTCGAAATGCTCGGCAACTTTTCGTTCGGCGACTATTTCAAGGAACAGGCGATCCATTATGGCTGGGACCTTGTCACGAAGGAGTTCGGTCTTGATCCCAAGCGCCTCCTGGTGACGGTCTATGCCGAGGATGACGAGGCGGCGGCGCTGTGGAAGAAGATTGCCGGCCTGCCCGATGACCGCATCATCCGCATCGGCACGTCCGACAATTTCTGGTCGATGGGCGATACCGGCCCGTGCGGGCCCTGTTCGGAAATCTTCTACGATCATGGCGACAAGATTGCCGGCGGCCCTCCCGGCAGCCCGGAGGAAGACGGCGACCGGTTCATCGAAATCTGGAACCTGGTCTTCATGCAGTTCGACCAGTCGGCCGACGGTACGCGCAAGCCCTTGCCGAAGCCGTCCATCGATACCGGCATGGGCCTGGAGCGGATCGCCGCCGTGCTTCAGGGCGTGCACAACAATTACGAGATCGACCTGTTCGCAAACCTCATCAAGGCGGAAGAGGACCTTTATGGCGCCAAGGCCGCAGACGACCATCTGGCATCGTTCCGTGTGATTGCAGACCATTTGCGCACGTCGGCCTTTCTCATCGCGGACGGCGTGCTGCCGTCCAATGAGGGACGCGGTTACGTGTTGCGGCGGATCATGCGGCGCGCCATGCGCCACGGCCACCTGCTCGGTGCGCGTGAACCGATGATGCACCGCCTGACGCCGGCGCTGATTGGCGAGATGGGCAAGGCCTACCCGGAACTCGGCCGGGCAAAGGCCGCAATTGAATCTGCGCTGGAACAGGAAGAGTCCCGTTTCCAGCGGACGCTGGGGCGCGGTCTCTCGCTGCTGGACGAGGCGACCGCAGGCCTCGGCGCGGGTGATGCGCTGTCCGGCGACACGGCATTCCGCCTCTATGACACGTTCGGCTTCCCACTGGACCTGACGCAGGACATCCTGCGCGCGCGCGACATCTCGGTCGATACGGACGGTTTCGATGCGGCCATGGATGTCCAGCGCGAAGGCTCGCGCAGCGCCGGGTTCTCGTCGGGCGATGCGGCCACTGAAGACATCTGGTTCTCCGTTCGCGATGCGTCCGGCGCCACCCGGTTCGGCGGCTATTCCGCGACCGAGGGCAAGGGAAAACTGGTCGCGATCGCGACGGGCGGCAAGCTTGTCGATCAGCTTGCGCCCGGCGCCGCTGAACTCGTTTTTGATGCGACACCTTTCTATGCCGAAAGCGGCGGCCAGGCAGGCGACCATGGCGAAATCACATTTGATGGCGGCGCGCGTTTCATCGTGCGCGACGTGCAAAAGCGCGCGGGGGATGTGCATGTCCATGTCGGCGAGCTTGTCAGCGGATCAGCCAGTCTGGGCGCCACAGCGCAGCTGCATGTCGACGCGGCGCGCCGGCTTGCCGTGATGGCAAACCATTCTGCGACCCACCTGCTTCATGCGGCGCTGCGCAATGTGCTCGGCGAGCATGTCACGCAGAAGGGCTCGCTGGTCGAGGCAGACCGTTTGCGGTTTGACTTCTCGCATGGCGCCCCGGTGACGGCGGCCCAGCTGGAAGCCATCGAGGACCAGGTGAATGCCGTGATCCGCCAGAACACGGCTGCACAGATCAGGGTCACCACGCCGGAGAAGGCCATCGAAGCCGGGGCGCTTGCCTTGTTCGGCGAGAAATATGGCGACGAAGTGCGTGTGCTCTCAATGGGCCAAGCGGATGGAAAGGCCTATTCGGTCGAGCTTTGCGGCGGTATCCATGTCGAGCGGACAGGCGATATCGCGGTGTTTGTCATCACGTCCGAAGGTGGTGTCTCGGCGGGCGTACGCCGGATCGAGGCGGCCACGGGCGCCGAGGCGCTGGCCTATCTGAAGGGCCGCGCGCGGATTGCAGAGGACCTGGCCGAGAGCCTGAAAGTGCCGCTGAAGGATGTGCCGCGCAAGGTTGGCGTCCTGACTGAGGAGCGCCGCATGCTTGAGAAGGAGCTCGCCGACGCCAAGCGCAAGCTGGCCATGGGCGGCGGCGGCAGTGCACCGGCCGGGCCGGAAATCATCAATGGCGTGAACCTGATCGCGCGCGTGGCGGAAGGCGTCGGCGGCAAGGATTTGCGCGCGCTGGTCGACGAAGCCAAGGCGAAGATTGGCTCGGGCGTCGTTGTGTTCATCGGTGTTGCCGATGGCAAGGCGGGCGTGGCGGTTGGCGTGACGGCCGACCTGACGGCGACATATTCAGCCGTTGACCTGGTGAAAGCGGCTGCAGCGGCGCTGGGCGGGCAGGGCGGCGGCGGACGGCCTGACATGGCGCAGGCCGGCGGGCCGGATGCGGACAAGGCGGACGAGGCGCTGGCAGCGGTTCGGGCCGTGCTGGCCGGGTGATGTCCTGATGAGCGAATGGTCGGAGTGAGAGGATTTGAACCTCCGACCCCTGCCTCCCGAAGGCAGTGCTCTACCAGGCTGAGCCACACTCCGAACCAAGGTCGGCGTATCTACGCCTCCCGCAGAATTTTTCAAGGGGGTCAGATGGCCTGTGCCAGCAAGGGCTCTGCGGCGCCGGGCTGCCACTGGGCATGCTTTGTCATGACCGATTTGAACAGCGGGCTGGTGAGGTGACCGGCGAGCCATGCCTGTAGCGCGGGCAGGTCCTGCGCGGCGAACCCGTCGCGATCTGTGGCGGCGAACTGGCGCACGAAGGGGAAGATGGCCATGTCCGCAAGGGTGCGGTGAGGGGCGAGGAGTTGGCCGCCTGAGGCAGCGATGCAGGTGTCCCATTGCTGCAGGATCGCGAGCCCGGCGGCGCGCTGGGCGAGCGGGTCGACGCCGTCGTAGCGGTCTGGGTATTTGTAGCGGTCCAGCGCGTGTTTGAAGGGCTCGTCGCACTGGGCGATCAGTGCGGCGGTTCCGGCCGGGTCGCTGGCGAGCCAGTTTTCGGGATCGTTCCGGGCGAGCGCCCAGTGCATGATATCGAGGCTTTCATCGATCACCGTGCCATCCGGCAGGGCGAGGACCGGGACGGTGCCTTTCGGGCTGGCGGCGAGCATGGCGGCCGGCTTGTCGCGCAGGACGACTTCGCGGATGCGGATGGCGGCGCCGCTGACCGCGAGGGCGAGGCGGGCGCGCATGGCATAGGGACAGCGGCGGAAGGAATAGAGCACTGGCAGGCTCATGCCTCCTCGCTCCGGCGTGCCTCCGGTCCCATGTGTTTCTGGCCGCGCGCTTTTGCGAGGTCGATCTGTTTCTGGCGTTCGGCAAAGCGGGCGCGCTGGTCGTCGGTCATTTCGCTGATGCAGTGGAGGCAGGAGACGCCGGGCTCATAGGCGCCGTGCTGCATATCGGCTTCTGATAGCGGGCGCTTGCAGGCGTGGCACATGTCATAGGAGCCGGGGGTGAGATCGTGGCGGACCGAGACGCGCTCGTCGAAGACGAAGCATTCGCCCCGCCAGAGGCTCTCCGGCTCGGGCACGGTTTCGAGGTATTTCAGGATCCCGCCTTCAAGGTGGAAGACCTGGTCGATGCCTTCGGCCTTGACGAAGCTCGTCGCCTTCTCGCAGCGGATGCCGCCGGTGCAGAACATGGCGACTTTCGGTTTGCGGCCTTCAGATTCGAGCCTTTCGCGGAAGGCGCGGAACCAGTCCGGAAACTCGCGGAAGGATTTCGTGTTCGGGTCGATGGCGCCTTCGAACGTGCCGATGGCAACCTCGTAATCGTTGCGGGTGTCGATCAGGACGGTGTCCGGGTCGGTGATCAGGGCGTTCCAGGCCGCAGGCGCGACATAGGTGCCGACAATCGCGTTGGGGTCGGTGCCCGGCACGCCCATGGAAACAATCTCGCGCTTCAGGCGCACTTTCAGGCGCAGGAAGGGCATCTCATCGGCCTCGGCGAACTTGGCTTCCAGCGTCTCGCAGCCTGGCAGGGCGCGCAGGGCGGCGAGGGCAGTGGCGATGGCCTCGGCTGTGCCGGCAATGGTACCGTTGACGCCCTCGGCGGCGAGCAGGACCGTGCCCTTGACGCCTGCTGCGCCCAGCGTTTCGGCCAGGGTTACCCGGCGGGCTTCGAAGTCCGGCAGGGCGAAGAATTTGTAGAAGGCGGCAACGCGATAAGTCATGGCCGCGCTTATGGCAGATCATGACAGGAATTTGAATACGGGGTTGCACGTGCGGCGCCTGTTGGGGCGCTTGGGGGTGGATTGCTGGTTTTCGGGAGGGGATTCCGGGTCAGGTATCGGGCAGCGGCATCAGCTGAGCCCGCCCCCTGCCTGCGCAGGGGACACGGACCCGAAGGTCCAGATAGCGCCTCAGCGAGCCGATCCGACACGGGTGCACGAAAAGAGCATGGACCACGCCCGGTAAGATCGTCCGATGCCCGGATGAGGATGACCCGGCCTGTCTTCGTGACGCCCCGGAACATCTGGCTGCCGGGGCCGCCGTTTTGCCTGAACCATGCTTTCAGGCGCTGGATCCGGAAGAAGATCAGCGGCCAGAGAAGCATGAGGTACCAGGGCAGGCCCGGGAGAGGCGAGAAGAGGCTGAAGGGTGGCATCGGCGTGGATTATACGCGCAGTGTGAGGGGCTTCGAGGGTGGGCGCGGGGGATGGTTGGGGGTAGACAGGAGGGGATTGCTGATCAGGAGACTGCTGCCCATGACCCATATTCTTGCCGTTTCCGGGAGCCTGCGGAAGGCATCGTTCAATACCGGGCTGATGCGCGCGGCAGAGCAGGTGGCGCCCGATGGCGTGACGCTGACCGGCATGACCCTGCATGGCATTCCGCTGTATGACGGCGACGAGGAGGCGGCGCACGGCCTGCCCGAGGCGGTGAAGGCCTTCAAGGAGGCGATCAAGCGGGCGGACGGCCTGCTGCTGGTTACCCCGGAATACAATAATGGCGTGCCGGGCGTGTTCAAGAACGGTATCGACTGGGCGTCCCGCGGCCCGAACGTGTTTGGCGGAAAGCCTGTGGCGGTCATCGGCGCGTCGCCCGGCGGGTTTGGCACCATCCTCGGCCAAAATCACTGGCTGCCGGTTATCCGCACGCTGGGCATGCGGCCCTGGTTAGAGGGGCGGCTGATGGTGTCGCGGGCAGGCGACCAGTTCGACGCCGAAGGCAATCTGACAGACGAGTCGACGCGGGAGAGACTGCGCGAATTCGTGGCCGGGTTTGCGGCCTTTGCCGGGCCATGAGCCCGGACGCGTAAGGCCGTTCAGGCGGGATCAGCGAGGACGCGGGGGAGCTTGAAGGTGACGGTCTCGCGGGCCGTTTCGATACTGTCCAGCGTGACGTCGAAACGGGCGCGGCAGGCGTCGATGACGCCCTGGACCAGGTCTTCCGGGGCGCTGGCACCGGCGGTGAGGCCGAGTGTGGTGACGCCGTCAAACCATGACCAGTCGATATTGTCGGCGCTGGCGACAAGCTCGGCGCGGGCGGCGCCGGCCCGAAGGGCGACTTCGACCAGGCGCACGGAATTGGAACTGGTGCCCGCGCCGATGACGAGGACGAGCCCTGTGCCGGGCGCGAGGACCTTGACCGCGTCCTGCCGGTTGGTCGTGGCGTAGCAGATGTCTTCCTTGTGGGGGGCTGACATGGCGGGGAAGCGGGCCTGCAGGGCGGCGACAATATCGGCCGTGTCATCCACGGACAGCGTGGTCTGCGTCACGAAGGCGAGGTTGTCAGGGTCTTTCGGAACGAAACGTTCGGCGTCGGCGACGGTCTCGATCAGGGTGATTCCGCCTCCGGGAAGCTGGCCCATCGTGCCGATCACTTCCGGGTGGCCGGCATGGCCGATCAGGATGATTTCGCGGCCCTCATTGTGGTGGCGTTCCGCCTCGACATGGACCTTGGAGACAAGCGGGCAGGTGGCATCGACATAGATCATCTGGCGGGCAGCGGCCTCGGCCGGCACGGATTTGGGCACGCCATGGGCGGAAAAGATGACCGGGCGGTCGGTTGGGCATTCGTCAAGTTCTTCAACGAAAACAGCGCCCATGGCCTCAAGGCGGCTGACGACATGGGCATTGTGGACGATCTCGTGGCGCACATAGACCGGCGCGCCCCATTTCTTCAGCGCTTCCTCGACAATCTGGATGGCGCGATCAACCCCGGCGCAGAATCCGCGGGGTGCGGCAAGACGTATGGTCAGGGCGGGCCTGTCAGTCATTTAATGATCTCCTGCCTCTGCAACGTTGCGCCAAGGCGCGCAGCCCTTTAACACATCTCCAGCTACAGATGGACAGGCCTTTTCTGCAGGCCAAGAAGGACACGCCGACGCATGCGCATACTTGTTACACTTTTCGCGGCGGCGCTGCTCGTCGGATGCCAGTCCCGGGTCGCCGATGTATTCGACAGCCGCCAGAATGCCGGGCCATGCCCGCCGGTCGGCGCGGTCTATGATGTGGCGCGCTACGTGGCCTTTGCCGATGGCACGGATGAGACCTATCCGAACATCACCTATACGGCCGAAATCGTGGATGTGCGCATGTTCTGCCGCTATGCGGACAAGGACCCGCTGGTGGCGCAGATGGAAATCGACTTTGCCTTCGGCAAGGGCGATGCCGCGCGCAGCGACACGCATGCCTATCCGTATTTCGTCGCGGTGACGCGGCGCAACGGCAAGGTGCTGGGCAAGGAATATTTCAATGTCGAGGCTGATTTCAACGGCCGGAAGCTGGACGGCCGGACGGAATCGATCGCCCGGATCGAGATTCCGCGGCTGGATGAATCGATCGCCGGCTCGAACTTCGAGATCCTTGTCGGGTTTGACCTGACACCGGAGCAGCTGGAATTCAACCGTGCGGGCAAGCGCTTCCTCCTCAACGCCGAACAGTAAGCATGACCAGCCTGATCCGAGACCTGACGGCGGCCGCATCGGCGGCCTTTGAAGCCATGGGCATGGAGGCCCATTGGGGCCAGGTCCGCCGGTCCGACAAGCCTGAGCTTGCCGATTTCCAGTGCAATGGCGCGATGGGCGCAGCCAAATCGGCCGGCAAGAACCCGCGCGAGATCGGCGCGGCGGTGGCAGACGCGCTGAAAGCCTATCCGATGGTCCTGTCGGCAGAGGCGGCCGGGCCGGGCTTCATCAACATCCGCGTGTCGGACGCTGCGCTGTCGGCGCGTGCCACTGACATTCTGGCCGACGCGAAGGCGGGTGCCGAACCGGCGTCGGACGCGCATGTGACCGTGATCGATTTTGGCGGGCCGAACGTGGCCAAGCCCATGCATGTCGGGCATTTGCGCTCGGCGGTGATTGGCGACACGCTGCAAAGGCTGCTCCGTTTCCTCGGCGACACGGTGACCTCCGACACGCATCTTGGCGACTGGGGCCTGCAGATGGGCCACCTCGTCACGGAGCTGTATGACGAGCAGCCGGACCTCATTTATTTCGACGAAAGCTTTACCGGGCCGTATCCGGATGTGCCGCCGGTGACGATCGAGGATCTCGGGCGGCTCTATCCGGCGGCCTCTGCCAAGGCGAAGGACGATCCGGCGCGCAACCAGCGGTCCCAGAATGCCGTGGCCGAGCTGCAGGCGGGGCGGGCGGGTTACCGTGCGCTGCTGAAGCATTTCATCGACGTGTCGGTGGCGGCGCTGAAGGTGGATTATGCGTTCCTGAACGTCTCGTTCGACCTGTGGAAGGGCGAAAGCGATGTCGATCACCTGATCCCGGGCCTGATCGAACAGTTCCGCAAGGCGGGCCTTGCCGAAGAGAGCGACGGCGCGCTGATCGTGCATGTCGCGCGGGAGAGCGACAAGAAGGAGATGCCGCCGGTCATGCTGCTGAATTCACGCGGCGGGACGGGCTATCACACGACGGATTTGGCGACGATCGAGGACCGGATGGCGCACATGCACCCGACGCCGGAGCGTATGCTGTATGTCGTCGACCAGCGCCAGGCGCTGCATTTCGAGCAAGTGTTCCGGGCCGCCGAACTGGTCGGCCTGATTGACGAGGGGCACCTGGAGCATATCGGCTTCGGCACAGTGAACGGGCCGGATGGCAAGCCGTTCAAGACGCGCGAAGGCGGCGTGCTGCGGCTGGCGGATCTGAACGCGATGGCGTTCGAGGAGGCCGAACGCAAGCTGGGCGCGGCGAACCTACCGGAGGACATGGGGCCGCAGGAGCGGGCCAATGTGGCGCGGCTGGTGGCGGTGGCGGCGCTGCGCTTTGCCGACCTGCAGAACACGCGCACGACGAATTACGTGTTCGATCTCGACCGGTTCACCAGTTTCGAGGGCAAGACGGGGCCGTACCTGATGTATGCCGCCGTGCGGATCAAGTCGCTGCTGCGGCGGGCGCAGGCCGATGGCAACGGGCCGGGCGCGATTGCCGTGGGGCATGACGCGGAGCGGGCGCTTGTGCTGGCGCTGGACGGGTTCGGCGCGGCGCTGCTGGGCGCGCGGGAGAAGCGGATGCCGCATATATTGTGCGAGCATGTGTTCGGCCTCAGCCAGGCCTTCAGTGCCTTCTATGGCGCGCTGCCGATTGCCAATGAGGCCGATCCGGCGCTGCGGGCGAGCCGACTGGCGCTGGCCACGGCAGTGCTGCACCAATTGGAGGCAGGGTTGCGGATTCTGGGGATCGATGTGCCGGAGCGGATGTAGCCTGCTTGCCGGGCCGCCGAATCCGGTCTAGTTCCGAACGCAATTCAACTCTGTCCCGGGAGAGAGCAGCCTTCGAGGCTGCCGCCGAAGGCGCAACCGCCCCGGAAACGCTCAGGCAAAAGGACCGGACAGGGTCAACACGCTGGAAAGAGGCCTTCGAGGCCTCGCCGAAGGAGCAAGCCTGCGCTCGTCTTTCGACTTCGCTCAAGATGAGCGCCGTTGAACGAAGAGGCGGCGGAATCTCTCAGGCGCCCAGGACAGCGGGGGCGACGGATATTTCGGCCTCGCGCCGATCCGTCACCTTTTTGATTGAAGGCGCCATGTCTGACGAACCCTCCGAGACGCTGAAGCGCACGCCGCTTTACGACCTGCATGTGGCGCGGGGCGCCAAGCTGGTGCCGTTTGCCGGCTATGAAATGCCTGTCCAGTACCCTATGGGCGTGATGGACGAGCATAAATGGACGCGCACGCATGCCGGCCTGTTCGATGTCAGCCATATGGGCCCGTGCTTCCTGTCGCTGGAGGAGGGCATTGGCGGCGGTGATGAGGCGCATGCGAAGATTGCCGCGCTGGTCGAGACGCTGGTGCCGAGCGACATTGCCGGCCTGAAGCAGGGGCAGGCGCGCCTGACCGTTCTGCTGAATGAGGCGGGCGGTATTCTTGACGACCTGATCATCACGCGGCCGCTGGGCGATGAGGCGCAGGGCAGTCTCTATATCGTCGTCAATGGCGCGGTGAAGGAACAGGACTGGGCGATTTTCGAGACGGCGCTTGCGGGCAAGGCCGTGCTGACGCGCGCCGATGACCGCATCCTGTTTGCGCTGCAGGGGCCGGAAGCCGTGGACGTGATGCGCGATTTCTTTCCCGGCTGCGAAGAGCTGACCTTCATGCACCACATGCCGTTCGAGCTCAGCGGGACGCGCTGCATCGTGTCGCGCTGCGGCTATACCGGCGAAGACGGGTTCGAGGTTCTGGTGGCGCCGGAAGCGGGCCTGCCGCTGATCGACGAAATGCTGACCGATGAGCGGGTCGAGATGATCGGCCTTGGCGCGCGCGATTCGCTGCGGCTTGAGGCGGGGCTGTGCCTGTATGGACATGACATGGATACGTCGCGCGATCCGGTCGAGGCCGACTTGGCCTGGGTGATCCAGAAGAAAAGGCGCGAGGCGGGCAATTTTCCGGGCGCGGCGCGCATCCTGGCGGCGCTGAAGGATGGCCCGGCGGAGAAGCGGGTGGGCATCCGCCCGCTGGAGCGGGCCCCGGCACGCGAAGGTACCGCGATTGAAGTGGATGGCAAGGCGGTGGGCGTGGTGACGTCCGGCGGATTTGGCCCATCGGTCGATCATCCGGTTGCCATGGGCTATATCGCGGCGGCCCATGCGGCGCCCGGCACAAAAGTGGATCTGATGGTGCGCGGCAAGGCGCGGCCCGGCGAGATCGTCGCGCTGCCTTTCGTGCCGCACAATTACAAACGCTAAACAGGGGGAGAGACCCATGGCGACCTATTACACAGAAGACCATGAGTGGATCAGCGTCGAAGGCGACACTGGCCGGGTAGGCATCACGGCCTATGCCGCCGGGCAACTCGGCGATGTCGTGTTCGTCGAGACGCCGGAAGCCGGAACGAAAGTGAAGAAGGGCGACGACATGGCCGTTGTCGAGAGCGTCAAGGCGGCGTCCGACGTCTATGCGCCCGTCAGCGGCGAAGTGGTCGAGGCGAACGCCGCCCTGGCCGATGCGCCGGAGACCGTGAACGAGAGTCCGGAAGGCGAGGGCTGGTTCTGCGTGATCAAACTGTCCGACAGCGGAGAGCTGGACGGCTTGATGGACGAAGCTGCCTATACCGCATTCTGCAAGGGACTTTAGCCAATCCGCTGCCCCGCAGCGCTCATCCTGAGCGAAGTCGAAGGATAAGAGCGCGGGCGGCACACATCAAGCCAACACCTCGTCCTTCGACTTCGCTCAGGATGAGGTGTTACGAGAGAAAGAGACGAGTGCCATATGAGATACCTTCCCCTCACGGATGACGACCGCAAGGCCATGCTGGACGTGATCGGTGCGAAAAGCGTCGATGAATTCTATGCGGATGTGCCGGAAAGCGCCCGGCTCGGCGGCAAGGTGGCCGGCCTGCCGGACCATCAGGGGGAGCTGGCCGTCGAGCGGCATCTCTCGAAGCTGGCCGCGAAGAACCGCTCGGCCTCGTCCGGCCCGTTCTTTGTCGGCTGCGGCGCCTACAAGCACCACATTCCGGCCAGCGTGGACATGGTGATCCAGCGGTCTGAATTCCTGACGACGTATACGCCCTATCAGCCGGAAATCGCGCAGGGCACGCTGCAGACCCTGTTCGAATTCCAGACGCAGGTGGCGGCGCTGACGGCGATGGATGTGGCCAATGCGTCCATGTATGACGGCTCGACGGCGTGCGCCGAGGCAGCCGTGATGGCCTGCCGCGTGACGCGCCGGAAGAAAGTGATCCTGTCGGGCGGCCTGCACCCGCATTATGCGGCGGCGACGAAGCTGCTGTGCGAGGCGCAGGGGCTGGAGGCGGTGCACCTGCCTGTCGCCGTGGATGGCGAGATGGCGCTGGCAGATGCTGTGGACGATGAAACGGCCTGCGTGATCGGGCAGAGCCCGAACGTGTTCGGCACGGTGACGGACATGTCCGGCGTGGCCGATGCGGCCCACGCGAAGAAGGCGCTGTTCGTGTCCGTGTTTACCGAAGCGGTCAGCCTCGGCCTCGTGACGCCGCCGGGCGAGATGGGCGCGGACATTGCCGTGGGCGAGGGCCAGTCGATCGGCGTGCCGCTCGGCTTTGGCGGGCCTTATGTGGGCCTCTTTGCGTGTACGGAGAAACTGGTGCGGCAGATGCCGGGGCGTCTGTGCGGCGAGACGGTGGACGCCGACGGCAAGCGCGGCTTCGTGCTGACGCTGTCGACCCGTGAGCAGCATATCCGCCGCGACAAGGCGACATCGAATATCTGCACCAATTCCGGGCTCTGCGCGCTGGCCTTCACCGCGCACATGACACTGCTGGGCGACAAGGGCCTGCGCGACCTCGCGCTCTTGAACCATGAGGCGGCATGTGACCTGGCCGATGCGCTGGAGGCCGTGCCGGGCGTGGAAATCCTTACGCCGCGCTTCTTCAACGAGTTTGCGTTCCGCACGAGGATGAATGCCGAGGCCGTGCTGGCCATGCTGGACGAGGCGGGCGTTGTCGGCGGCGTGCGGGCAAGCCGCCTGTTCCCCTCTGAGCATATGGGCGACGTGATCATCTGCGCCGCAACCGAATGCACCACGCCGGAAGACATTGCCGCCTATGCCGCGGCGCTGAAGGAGATTGTGTGATGAGCATGAACACGCAAGGCCGCCCCACGGCGCCGACATCGACGTCCGTTGCCGCCATCGAGACCGTATCGGGCTCGCGCGGCCTGTTGCAGCATGAGGGTCTGATCTTCGAGATCGGGACGTCTGAGACAACCGGCGTGGACCTGCCTGCGCCGCAGAACCGGACGGGGCGCCTTGGCGGCGTCGCGCGGAAAGTGCCGACCGGCCTGCCGGGCCTGTCCGAGCCGGAAATGGTGCGCCATTACATGCGCCTGTCGCAGCGCAATTATGCCATCGACCTCGGCTTGTTCCCGCTGGGCAGCTGCACGATGAAGCACAATCCGCGCCTCAACGAGAAGATGGCGCGGCTGGCCGGCTTTGGCGACATCCACCCGATGCAGCCGCAGGCGACCGTGCAGGGCGCGCTGGAACTGATCGACGAGCTGGCGACCTGGCTGAAGACGCTGACCAATATGCCCTTCGTGGCGATGAGCCCGAAGGCGGGCGCGCATGGCGAACTGTGCGGCATGCTGGCGATCCGCCAGGCGCTGATCGCGCGCGGCGAGGGCGCGACGCGGACGCGCGTTCTGGTGCCGGAATCGGCGCACGGGACGAACCCGGCAACGGCGGTGCAGTGCGGCTTCATCGTCGACGAGATCAAGGCCAACAAGCGCGGCCGGGTCGACATGGACGACCTGAAGGCGAAGCTGGCACAGTCTGACGACATTGCCGGCATCATGCTGACCAATCCGAATACGTGCGGCCTGTTCGAGACCGACATCAAGGAGATTGCCGACCTGATCCACGCGGCGGGCGGTTATTTCTATTGCGACGGAGCGAACTTCAACGCCATCGTGGGCCGCGTGCGGCCGGGCGACCTGGGCGTCGATGCGATGCACATCAACCTGCACAAGACCTTCTCCACCCCGCATGGCGGCGGCGGGCCCGGCTCTGGCCCGACCGTGCTGTCAGAGGCGCTGGCGCCCTATGCGCCCGTGCCCTTCGTGGTGAAGAACGAGGATGGCGTGTTCAGCCTGGTGGAAGATGTGGACGGCGAGGCGAGCGAGAGCTTTGGCCGGATGGTGGCCTTCCATGGCCAGATGGGCATGTTCGTGCGGGCGCTGGCCTATATTCTCAGCCACGGCGCCGACGGGCTGAAACAGGTGGCCGAGGATGCCGTGCTGAACGCGAACTATATCGCGGCGAAGCTGAAGCATGTGATGACGCCCGCCTTTGAGGGCTATTGCATGCATGAGGCGCTGTTCTCCGATGCGTTCACGGCCGAGGGGATCGAGACGCTGGACATTGCCAAGGCGCTGATCGACGAAGGCTATCACCCGATGACCATGTATTTCCCGCTGGTGGTGCATGGCGCGATGCTGATCGAGCCGACCGAAACCGAGAGCAAGGCGGAGCTGGACCGGTTCTGTGCGTCGCTGGAGAGCATTGCCCGGCGCGCGGCGCAGGGCGACGAGACGCTGAAGGGCGCGCCTTACCTGGCGCCTGCCCGGCGCCTTGACGAGACGCGGGCGGCGCGCAAGCCGGTGCTGAAATGGATACCGGGACCGGCGGACAAGGTGGCTGCCGAGTAGCGGCCTATTCGGCGGTGACGGTGGCGGAGCGGGCGTAGAACAAGCGTTCGCGCAGCTTGCCGAAGCCGATGATCATCGGGCGCTCGATGAAGCGGTAGGCCAAGGCGGCGGCAAGGAGCGCGGCCGCGAGTGAGACCGTGTAGAAGGCAATATTGTCGAGCGGGCCGGGATGGCCGACCCGGAAGATGGGCGCGAGCGCATCCACCTTGCCAAGGGGGGCGAACACCAGGCGTACCGGAGCGAACAGGAGCGGGTGGCAGAGATAGAGCGAGAACGACCAGTCGCCGACCCGGGTCAGGCCGCGGTAGACGCCCTGCATCAGGGGTGCGACGGCATGCACGCGTTCCGGCATGGCCTGACCGCCGAGCCAGCCGGACCAGAGCACGATCATCATCGCGATGGCGCCCACGATGGCGGACATGATGGCTGCGCCGAAGCGGTCGGCTACGGTGCTGTCAGCGAAGACATTGTAGAGCAGGCTGATCAGGCAGGCGGCGATGGCGCCGGAAAAGGCCGGGACGAGCCAGGCCTGCCGGTTTGACAGTTCGAGCGTGGCAAACCCGTAGACCAGAAGCGTGCAGGGCAGGCCGAACCAGACGACGCGGCCCCACATCATCAGGCTGGCATCGTCGACACCCTGGAAGGTGAGCGAGGCGGCGAGCCAGAGCGTCGCCACAAGCGTTAGGATGCCGCTGCGCCAGGCAATGCCGGAACTGACCGCCAGCCCGACAACGGCGCCCATGATGAATTCCATGGTCATCGGATAGAAGACGAGCGCGCTATAGCCGGACGCAAACGTCTTGGTCAGGCTGACGAACGAGCCGCCGGCGATGACCGTGCCCCATGCCAGCAATATCCAGAGCCAGAACCGGCGGGGCACCAGCATCATCAGCGTGAAGGCGGCGTAGAAATACATCTCGTGGATCAGGGTCCAGCCTACGCCGAGCACGGGATGGGCATTCTGCGGCACCAGCAGGAAGGACTTGATCAGGTAGGGGACCAGGGGCTGGCCCTGGCTGACCCTGTCCCACCCCGACCCGAAGCCGCTGACGTTGTAAATGATGAACATCAGGCTCATCAGGCCGGCGAACACCCACCAGAGAGGATAGATGCGTGTCACGCGGGCAAACAGGAATTCGGCACTCGATTTCACGCCCGAGCGGATGCCATCGGTGACATAGACCATGATGAATCCGGAGATCACGAAGAACAGGTCCACGCCGGCATAGCCATTGGTGACGAAACTGTTCAGCAGCGGCAACTCGGACAGGCCATTATTGCCTATGGCGAGGATTTCCATTGCCCGGACATGATACACGACAACGAGCAGCGCCGCGATGCCGCGCAGGATCTGGATGGACTGTAATTTCATGCCGCCCTCATGCCCGGTTCCCGCATATGACAGCAAGAATTTTCACGTTTGTAGCAATCGGGTAACGCTGTTGCCAGACTTTGAACACATCCGCATGATTGCATTGCCGAAACCTCAACCCACCCCCATATCACCGCGAATGGCTGACGACGAAACGACCCCTATGACCGAAACCACTCCCCTGACGGGCGCCAAGCCCTCTGTCGCCATTCGCACCGGCTTCAATACCGCCTTTCGCCAGGTGCTGGCCCTGATCGGGCTGTTCATGATTGCCCTGTCGATACCGATCGGCCTGCTCACGCCGCTTATCCCCGTCGGCTTGCCGTTCGGTATTCTGGGTGTGGTCCTGCTGGGCCGCAATTCGGTCTGGGGGCATCGCTGGATGGAAAGCGTGCTGAAGCGTCACCCCCGCGTGGAACGCTTTGCTCCCAACTGGCTGATGAAGCTGGTGTTTGCCCGCGAAAAGCGCATCCTGCCGCGATCCCGGCGCTGAAAAACCGCGCAGGCCTTGCCGCCGTGTGAATTCTGCGCACAAATGCTGCAATTATCATTGCAGCAAATGGGGCTGATGCAGATGAACCGATTTCCGATGGCAGGCGCGCTGTGCGCGGCGCTGCTTCTGGCGGCCTGTGGCGGACAGGATTCCGGCGACAAGAAGGACAAGGCAACGATACCGGCAAACCCGTTTCCATCGACCTATGAACCTTATCCCAATAGTGCAGTCTTCATCACGAATGCCACCATTATCGACGGCACGGGCGGCCTGATCGATAAGGGCAGCCTATTGATCCGTAATGGCAAAGTGTCGGCGATCGGCACCGACCTAGAAATGCCCGAAGAGGCGACACGGATCGACGCCGAAGGCCGGTGGGTGACGCCCGGCATCATCGACAATCACAGCCATCTCGGCGTCTATCCCTCGCCCGGCGTCAGCGCCCATGGCGACGGCAACGAAATTTCAGGCCCGGTGACGGCCGAGGTCTGGTCCGAGCATGGTGTCTGGCCGCAGGACCCCGGCTTCACGCGGGCAATGGCGGGCGGCATCACGTCGCTGCACATCCTGCCGGGCAGCGCCAACCTGTTTGGCGGCCGGGGCGTGACCTTGAAAAACGTGCCGAGCCGCACCGTTCAGGGCATGAAATTTCCGAATGCGCCCTACACGCTGAAAATGGCCTGCGGTGAGAATCCGAAGCGGGTCTATGGCTATGGCGGCGGCAAGTATCCTGGCGGTTCGCCCTATTCGCGCATGGGCAACGTCGCCGGCTATCGCGAGTCCTGGATCCGTGCGGCGGACTACAAGCGCAAGTGGGAGAAGTATGCGAACGAGGGCGGAGACGCCCCGATGCGCGACCTTGAGCTCGACACGCTGAAAGGCGTTCTGGATGGCGACATCCTTGTTCACATGCATTGCTACCGCGCCGATGAGATGGCGCAGGTCATGGATATCTCGAAGGAGTTTGGCTACAAGGTCACCGCGTTCCATCACGCTGTCGAGGCCTACAAGATTGCGGACAAGCTGGCAGACTATGGCGCCTGTTCATCCATGTGGGCCGACTGGTGGGGCTTCAAGATGGAAGCCTATGACGGGATCAAGGAGAATGTCCCGCTGGTTCACAAGGCCGGTGCCTGCGCGATTGTCCACTCTGACAGCGATGTCGGCATCCAGCGCCTGAACCAGGAAGCGGCCAAGGCCTGGGCCGATGGCAAGAAGATCGGAATCAGCATTCCCGAACAGGAAGCCTGGCAATGGCTGTCGCTGAACCCGGCGAAATCACTGGGTATTGCCGAAATGACCGGAAGCCTGGAGCCGGGCAAGATGGCGGATGTGGTGATCTGGTCGGGCAATCCGTTCAGTGTCTACACGAAGGCCGACCAGGTCTTCATTGATGGGGCGCTGATGTATGACCGCAGCGATGCCGCGAACCGGCCCGTCATGGATTTCGAGCTTGGCCAACCCGGTGAAGGAGACATGAAATGAGCGCGCAACGTATCGCCAGCCTCCTGGCGGCGGCCGCCTGCCTGGCCCTGCCGGCCCTCGCCAAGCCCATTGCCATCGTGGGCGGCGACATCTGGACCGGCACGAGCGAGGGCACGATTTCCAAGGGGGTCGTCCTGATCGACGAGGGCCGGATCGTTTCGGTCAGCCCGGCAGGATCCCCCGTCCCGGTGGACGCCTCAATCGTCGAAGCGAGCGACAAATGGGTGACGCCGGGCCTGATCTCGGCATTCTCGCGCACGGGCATCGTGGAAGTCGACGCCGAAGAGACAACGAATGACACGGCTGCGGGCGAGTCTGACTATTCGGTCGCGCTGGACGCGGCTGACGGGTTCAATCCTGATGCCACATCTGTTGCGGTGACGCGGATCGAAGGGTTTACCCGGATCGCGGTCGCGCCGTCGGCAAGCGCGAACCTGTTTGCAGGCCAGGGCTTTGTCGCTGACACGAGCGGCGAGGCGGACACGGACATCTCGCGCAAGGCCTTCCTGCTCATGTCGATGGGCGAACGCGGCGCAACGCTGGCGGGGGGATCACGCCCGGCAGCCTGGGCCCAGTTCCGGGCCGCGCTGGACGATTCGCGGGCCTATCCGGCGCGCTACCTGGCGAGCAATGAAGGCACGGCGCTCAACCGGGTCGATGCGGCCGCGCTGGTGCGGGCGGCACGCGGCGAGCAGCTGATCCTGATCGAGGCGCAGAAGGCCAGCGACCTCAATGCGATCATGGACTTCGCCGAGGCCAATTCCGACCTCAGGATCGCGATTGTCGGGGCCGACGAAGGCTGGCGCGTGGCGCCCCGGCTGGCGGCATCCGGCATTCCGGTGATTGTCGATGCGTTCTCGAACCTGCCAGCCAGCTTCGAGCAGCTTGGCGCGACAGCGGAGAATGCCTCCCGCCTGATGGAGGCGGGCGTGACCGTCGCGATTGCGCATCTGGGCGATTCCAGTCACCAGGCGCGCCTCTCGACGCAGGTGGCGGGCAATGCGGTGGCCAATGGCCTGTCGCATGATGATGCGATGCGGGCGCTGACGACCCATCCGGCGCAGATCTTCGGTCTGCAGGGCCTTGGCGTGATCGGCCCCGGTGCGCGCGCCGACATTGTGGTCTGGGATGGCGACCCGCTGGACGTGACGTCCAATCCGGACGTGGTGATGATCGACGGCAAGGTGCAGTCGCTCGAGACCCGACAGACGCAGTTGCGCGACCGCTACCTGAAGCTCGATGAGAGCACGCGGCCGCTCGCCTATGTCAAACCCTGATAAGGGCAGCTTTGTTCAACTCCCATAAATCCCTGGTGGCCTAGACTGGCCGCCAATCACGCTTCTGACTGGTTTGCCGCAAGGTTGCCGCAAATTGGGTTCGAAGTGGAAACGGGATGGTGTTGTCAATGTGGCTTGCCTTGTTCATGGCGTTTTCGCTGGTGACCGGTTCGGGTCCCATGGACTCGGCCCTGTCTGCAACCGAGGCCCCAAAAACCCTGCGGGCCGCCTTTACCGTGGAATTGCAAAGCGATCGGGCCCGGCGTGTCTATGCCTTTGACCCGCGCCAACACGGCGCCGAGCGGTGGAAAGTGCTCGACTGGCAGGGCGAGGATGACGAGCTGGAGGAGGTGGCCGCGAACTGGGCCGCTGAAACCGCGCCGGACGGGCGCCTGTTCCCCGATGACCTGCGCGCGAGTCTTGGCCGGACGGTTGATGTCGATGACCGCGGGCATGCCTGGCAGATCTCGTTCCGGCATGCGCCGTCCAAAAATGATGGCGAGTTCGATGTCTGGGCCGCTGAGCGGCTGCAGGCGACGGCCTGGCTCGATCCGGTGGGTGAGCGGTTCCTGCGCATAGACTATCATTTACCGCGACCGGTGGCCGGTCCCGAGGGGGGCAAGCTGACCCGGTACAATCAGAGCTATTTCCTGCGGACCGAGCCGCGCTGGGGCATGAGTTACGTGTCCGGTTTCTCTGTCGAGCTGGAGGCGCGCGCGGCTTTCCGGAAGATCGAGCGGCGCTATTCGGCCAATGTGGTCCAGGCTGAATTCTTCTTTGCCAGCGCGGCCGCCCAGCGTGATTTCGAGCAGGGACGGACCGTCCAACCGCAATTGATGACTGGATTGGACGGGCTGGCGCGCTAGACTCGCCCGCATGACGATTCACATGGTGAAACTGAGCGTAGGGTCCGACACGGTCGAGGACCTTGCCGACTGGCAGGTGCGGAAGATGCAACGCCTCGACAATCCCGTTCATCATACCCGCATGTCGCCCAAGCGGGCCGAGGAAATGCTGGACGGCGGTTCGATCTATTGGGTGATCAAGCGGGCGATCCGCGTGCGCCAGCGGATCATCGATATCCGGGCGATCAAGGATGATGAAGGCCGCGACATGTGCGAGCTGGTGTTCGACCCGAATCTGGTGCGGACCTATGCGCAGGCAAAACGCCCCTTCCAGGGCTGGCGATACCTGAAACCGGCCGACGCACCGCGCGACCTCAAGACCGGCGATGTGGCGCTGGACATCCCGCCTGATCTCGACGCCGCCCTGAAACAGGCGGGCGTCTGGTAGGATCAGAGGACGAAGCGGGCGTGTTCATTGGCGTCGAGGAATTCAATCATCTCGTCGGTTGAGGCCTTCTCCAGCAATTTCAGCGCATCCGTCTTCCGGGCCGGCGAATTGCTGGAAATGAATTGCTGGCGCGCGGTGTTCACCTGCGCAGCGTAAAGTTCCATGCGGGCCAGTTCACGCTGTGGATGGAGGCCTTCCTCGACCGAACGCGTGCCGACGGCGAGGATCGCGAAGATGATGGCGAATGAGGCGGCGACCGTCTGGTTGATCGATTGCACAGGCCATATTGCGACCAAGAGGGCGAGGAAGTTGGACAGGAATGCCATCAGCACGAGTGCGAACATGACATTGCCCAGAATGCTGATCTGCTTGCGCGGCAGTGACCAGAAAGAGCCCTCGGACGACAGGATATAATTGGTGTACTGCACCTGGCCCAGCAGACGGGTCTCCTCGCAGGCGGAGAGTATCTCGTCCAGGATGCCCTCGGGGTCAGGCGGAAGCTTGCGGGCCGCCGCCCGGGCCCAGGCCGGGTCGATCCAGAAGGCTTGCTGGCCAGCCTTGTCGACCACGGTCTGGCCCATGTGGCCGACCGCCTCGCGGTGCGTGTACTTGGTGTATTCGCTGCTGATCTGGTCAAGGAAAGACCGTTTGAAGCGTTCAAAGGCGAGGTTGCGCGTTTCGACATATTCTGCAATCGCGGCTTCGGATCCGGCGGCCATGACAATATCGGCCATGTGCGCGGTGATGTATTGCGCCTGCCACTGGCGCATCCGCTCTGTCTTGAGGCGCATCTGCAGCCAGCGGCGCTTGGCCTGCCCGAAGGCGAGTCCGATATTGCCGAAGATGATGGCCAGCACGCCGCAGACGGCACCGATGATCGCGATGGCCTTGAAGAGGCTGATGGAGGTGACGGCATTTCCCGAGACAGATGCAATCAGCGGTTCGAGCGGAAATGTCAGCAGGGACGCCACGGCGAAGGCGAGTGTGAGACATCCGATCAGCCGGCTGCGCTTCTTGGCAGCGTTGGCCAATTTGTCCACGCGCTGGAATTCATCACGCAGGACCGGATGGTTCAGGGCAAAAAAAACGCGCGGGTATCTTTTTTTTGCGAGATCACGATCGCTTTCGCTGAGCAGCAGCTCGTCATTGAATCTGAACATGCCGCGCCCCCGGCTGCACTGCGCAAACCAGGATGCGCGAGCCAACGCGGCTGATCCTGCTTTGGACCAGGGCCGATTGCAATGGCCGTTCGAGATTTTCACCGGCGTTTGGCTAACCAAAAAAACTGTGTCATCGTGAACACTTAGCGGGCCTTCCTGATGTTTCAGAAGACTGCTTGCGTGGGGACGTGCATGGCCAGTGTTTTTCTATCCTATAGCCGCGTGGACAGGCCAAAGGCCCAGCAGGTCGCTGCAGCGCTGGAGGAAGAGGGCCTGACGGTCTGGTGGGACAAGGTGCTCAAGGCCGGGCAGACATATGACGAAGTGACCGAGGGCATGCTGCGTCAGGCGGATGTCGTGGTCGTGCTCTGGTCAACCGTCTCCGTCAAATCCAGATGGGTGCGCGCCGAGGCAACGCTGGGCGAACGATATTCGGCCGTTGTGCCGGCCATGATCCAGGAGGCTGACAGGCCGATCCTGTTCGAACTGACGCAGACAGCGGACCTGATCGGGTGGGATGGGGACCGGACCGAACAACGGTGGAATGATTTTGTGACCGACCTGCGCCATGCGATCACGCGGAAGGCAGTCAAAACCGCCGAACAGCCGGTAACGGCCAAGCCGGCCGCCGACACGGCGTCTGCGCCAGCGGCCCCCGCGCGCTCGCTTGCTGATGACGGCACGATCGAGAATACGTTCTGGATGTCGATCCAGTCCTCAACCGATGCGGCAGATTTCGCGGCCTACCTCAAGCGCTATCCGACCGGCCACTATTCTGACCTCGCCCGAAACCGCCTTGCCGCGCTTGAGGCCAAAGCGAAGGCGAAGACACCGGAACCCGTGTTCGCAGCCGCGCCTGTCCAGACGGCACCCGCCCGGCCTGCAACACAGACGCCGGCCCGTCAGCGCAAGCTATCCATGCTGCCGCTCATCGCCGGTGGCATCGTGCTCCTGCTTGGGGCAGGCTGGGGTGTGAGCCTGTTACTGCCTTCCGATCTTGAGGTCCCCGAGACGGTTGCAGAGCAGGCTGCGGACCCGGTTGAAGAACCCGTGGTCGAAACCGCCGATGCGGAGACTGTCGCACGTGCTGACACGGTGGCCGTGGTCGAGACCGGGGTTGCAGACGCCGTGCTGACGGAGGCGGCTTTTGTCGCGCCATCCGAAGAAACCGTGGCCGCGCCGGAACCCCCTCAGGCTGGACCGCGACGCGATTGCGACACCTGCCCTGAAGTCGTTGCCGTTCCGGGCGGAACATTCCTGATGGGGTCACCGGATTCAGAGCCGGGCCGGGTTGGGAATGAGGGGCCTGTTCGCAGCGTCACGGTGGCGCCTTTCGTGATGAGCCGCAGCGAGATTACCTATGCCGACTGGGATGCCTGTCTCGCAGATGGCGGCTGCAATGATTATCGCCCGGGCGACATGGGCGAGCGGGGCGACATGCCGGCCATGTCGATCTCGTGGCGTGACGCCCAGAGCTATGTTGACTGGCTGTCGGGCAAAGCGGGGCGAACCTACCGCCTGCCGACCGAAGCAGAATGGGAATATGCGGCACGCGCCGGAACGCAAACGGCGTATTGGTGGGGTGATGGTTTCGATCGGTCCATGGTCTCCACAGGTGGTCCCAAGGCAGCGTCAAACATGCCTGAAAACGGCTACGGCCTGGTGGGTACGCTCGGAAATCTGCGTGAATGGGTCGAGGACTGCTACGTGAACAATTTCAGCAACGCGCCGACCGATGGCAGCGCCGTGCTGACGGGTAGTTGCGACCTGCGTATCATCCGGGGCGGCGCATGGTCAGACAATGCCGCGACCCACCGAGCCGCGAACCGGGCCCGCGTGTCGCGGGGAACGCGGGACCGGAAGATCGGATTCCGCGTCGTGTCGTCGGACGTGAAGCCCTAGCCAGTTCAGGGCGAGACGGCTAAGCGCAAGGCATGATCGATTTGCTCCTTCACTACTGGCCGCTTTTGCTGGCGCTTGTCGTGGCTGGCATGGCGGCTGGCTTGGCGGCGGGCATGTTCGGGATCGGCGGCGGCGCGGTGATCGTGCCGGTGCTGTATTTCCTGTTCGACGGGATGGGATATGGCGAGACCGCCATGCATGTTGCGGTATCGACATCGCTGGCGACCATCGTGCTGACGTCGGTACGCAGCGTGATGGCGCATAACCGGCACAAGGCCGTTGACTGGGATATCATCACGTCCTGGGCGCCCTGGATCGTCATCGGGGCGCTGGTGGGCATGGGGCTCAGCGGCTTTCTTTCCAACAAGGCCCTGCTGGGCATATTCGGCACGATGGCTTTTGTGCTGGCGGCGCAACTATTCTTTGGCCGTCCGACTTGGCGGCTGGCAGAGGAGATGCCGGGCGGCGCGGTGCGCGGCGGGCTGGGCATCGCGATTGGCACCCTGTCGGCCCTTATGGGGATTGGCGGCGGCACGTTCGGGGTCAGCCTGATGACGCTGTATGGCCGTCCGATCCACCGGGCGGTTGCCACGGCGGCGGGCTGGGGCGTGCTGATCGGACTGCCCTCGGCGCTGGCAGCCATCGTGATCGGATGGGGCCGGGAGGGGCTGCCGCCCTTCTCGCTTGGGCATGTGAACATTGCGGCGTTCGCGCTGATCTCGGTTTTCACGGTGGCGATGGCGCCGGTGGGGGCGAAACTGGCACACAGGATGGACGCGGCCCTGCTGCGGCGGTCCTTCGCGGTGCTGCTGTCGCTGGTGGCCGCCCGGATGCTGTGGAATGCGCTGGGGCTCTAGAGCGGCGTGCCGAAAAGTGGACCCGGTTTTCGGGGATACGCCGCGACCAATAAGAAATTCTGGATCAGAGTGCTGATTCTTAGAATCAGCACTCTGATCTAGGCGTCAGACCAGGACATTGACGATGCGCTCGATCGCCCAATAGGCGCCGACAATGCCGATCATGTAGGCCGCGACATGCCGGGCCGGTGCCAGCGGCAGACGGGCGAGACGGGTGGCGAGGAAGGCCACCAGAAGCACCGTGCAGACAAAGGCGACCTGGCCCACTTCAACGCCAAGATTGAACAGGAGCAAGGCCAGTATTTCCGCCCCCCTGGGCAAGCCGATTTCCGACAGGGCCCCGGCAAAGCCGAACCCGTGGATCAGGCCGAACCCGAACGCGATGAGCCAGGGCTTGCGCTGGCTGAGCGTCTCGCGGCCCCGGCTGCGATAGATCGCTTCGGCGCCGAGCAGGGCGATGCTCATCGCGATGATGATCTCGACGGGCGGTCCGGGCAGGGTGATGCCGCCCAGCGAGGCGGCCGCCAGCGTGATGGAATGGGCAAGCGTGAACGCCGTGACCGTGGCGAGCAGCTGGCGGGGGCGCACCAGCAGGACAAGGCCCAGCACGAAGAGGAGATGATCGTATCCGAAGATGATGTGCTCGACGCCAATCCGGAAATAGGCGGCTGTCGGCGCGCCGGTTGGAACGGACAGGTCGAGCCGCAGCGCGCCCGGCCGCAGGACCGCCGAGAGATCATCACCCGTGAGGCGGTCAACGCGGACGAAGGCATCGGTCAGCGTGCGCTCCAGCCCTTCAATCGCGACGTGGCCTGCCGACAGGTCGCAGCGCATGTCCCAGCGCTGTACCAGCGTGCCGGCGACCGCTTCGGTGCGGTCACGCTCGCGCGTGCATCCGTCCGGGAAAACGGGGTCGAGCTTCAGGCGCCGGCCATCGAGGATGGGTTGTTTCCAGGTAACGGCAAACAGGCCGGGCTCGGTTTCGACCAGTTCGAGATAGGCCGGGCGCACCTCGTGCGCGGCGGCGGGCAAGGCGATGCCGACGAGGACAAGCAGTGCAAGCAGGAGGCGGTTCATTCGGCGCCTTCGATGTCGACCTTGTAGCGCCTGATGATGGCGGCAATTGCCTGTTCATTGGCCGTGCGCTGGGCGTCCTTTCGCCAGTCTGCTTCGACTTGCGTGCGGGCGTCTTCAAAGGGGCGCAGATGGCCGGGATCCTTTGCGGCAAGGTGGACCAGATGCTGGCCGAAGGAGGAGGCAACGGGCCCCTGCCAGTCGTCGCCAGCATCGAGCGAAAATATGGCGCGGGCAAAGTCTGCCCCGAACAGGCGAATTGTTTCGCGCAAGGGGAGATCGCCATAGGCGCGCTGCAGCATGAACGGGTCGCCAAGGGTGCGCCAGTCGGGGGGTGAGGAGGCGTTGAGGGTAGCGAGAAGGGTGTCTGCGTCGGCTTGCCAGGTCGCGGGGCGCCGGTCGGTGCTGAGGAATACGTGCTCGAAGGTGACGTTCGGCGCGGTCGTGTAGGTGGCAGGGTGGGCCTCATACCAGGCCCGCAATGTCGCCTCGTCCGGCTCGGGCGTATCGGCAAGGTCGGAGACCATGAAGCTCATCTTCTGGGCGAGGCGGCGTTCGATGATTGTGTCATCCTGATCGAGCCCCAGCCGGCGCGCCTCGCGCGACAGCGCCTCGTGGCGCACATGGTCTGTCACCATGGCCGCCATGTCTTCCGGCGACGGGAGCGCGCCCGATTCGGCGGCGTAGAGGGCGGCCATGCGCTGCATGTCGGCCTCTGTGACGGTGATCGTGCCGTCGCGTGCGGCGGCATGGGATGTCCAGATCGCATGGCCGGCAAAAACCAGCAGGGCGGCAAGGACGAAATGGACGAGGGGTTCGCGCAGGAGGGATTTCATGCTGGTGAGCGCATCATGTGTTCGAGACCGGGCCGGACCCCCACCCGGCCTCTCCCTTTCCGGGGAGGTTCGGCGGGTGTTCTCCGGCGTGACCATTCCAGTCATCTAGGCGGGCGGAATGTACCAGATGGGCGAGGTGTAGGCGCGCTCCTGCAGGGTTGTGGGCAGGTCGGGGTTTGGCGGTGTGCCGTTGCGATTGGCTTCCCATGTCGACCAGCGGCAGGTCGGGTTTTCCAGCACGCGTACATAATAGGTTGCGCGCTGGGCCGGGTCGAAGTCCGGATCAGTCCACAGGGCCTTCAGTTCGCCTGCGCCGCTGCCGGGCGTGGTGTTGCAGGTCGCGATGTCGACGCTGGCGCCATTGTCAGGGCAGCGGTGATCGCTGCCGGGCACCGCGCCGCCGGAGCAGGCCGCATCATAGACCGCTTCGCCGCCGCTGGTGATCTTGATGACCTGGATGCGCTGGAGGGGGGCGGAATTGGCGTCCTGAATGGCCCAGGCAATGAAGTTCGGTGCGCTGCCTGCGCCGACAAGGTCGCCGCCCATGGGCACGCCGCCGGCATAGGCCTGCGTTGCCAGGTCCGGCGCGTTCAGCATGTCGGCCGTATAGCCAAAGCCGCCAAAGAAGCGGACCTTCATGCGGGGGCCAGTGGTTGCGAAAGTCTCCTTGCGGCGGAAGGCGTCGAACAGTGCGTCGCGCGTATTCTCTTCTGCCCAGACGCCGGTGAGGCCGGAGGCGGACCAGCGCGAGAACCAGTGTTTTGCGCTCTGGGTTGCCTGAGTGTCAGGCTGGTTTGCCCAATCGGTCACGCCCGGCATCGGCACCGAGCCGCGCTGAAAGGGCAGGCCATCGACGATGCCGATTTTTGACCAGAAATCCTGCTCGGAATAGGCGCCGCCGGCAACATGGCTGTCCGAGGCGGCGGTCAGGCCGAAGCGGAAGGGATCGAACCCGCGTTCTTCCTGAAGCTTCAGGCCGTTGCGATAGGCTTCGCGTACATAGGATCCGCTGGCTTTGGACACGGTATTGGTGGCCAGCAGCTCGTCATAGATTTCGAAATTGGCCCATTCGTCATTCGGTGACAGGTCCGGGTGAGTCTCGCTCGTGCCCTTGACCTGCGTGACTTCGACCAGCGGCTCGTTGCGCATCCGCTGTTCGGCATAGGCGGCATCAAGGGGCTCGCCGGTATAGGTTTCAAGCCGGAACATCTGGCCATCGGAGACATTCGAATTGTGCGGGATCGCGAGCGACTCGCGCCCCTCGGCACGCTGGGCATCCATCCAGTCCCACAGGTCTTCGGGATTGGTGGAATCGAGGGTGGAGAAGGCGCGCGCGGGCGCTTCGCCGCGGAAGAAGACGTTGCGGTGCAGGTTGCCGCCGCCGAACCCGCCTGCGCCGCCTTCGGATGTCACGGACGTGAACTCGTAGGCGGAGAATGTGGTGAAGACACCTGGTTCATTATACTGTTCGGCGGCCGCGATGTTCTGCGCCCAGACCGAATTCATCAGCGGTTCGTCATACATGTCTTCGATTTTTTCTCCGGACCGAACCGACGCGCCGACGCCCTGGAAAGCGGCCGTGATCTTGTCAGGATCGGTGGAGAACATGTCCTTGGCGCGCGGCAGTTCCGAGAGCGGCGAATCCTTGGAATTCATGGCCGGCAGCACACCCAGATATTCGGCGTGGTCGGTCACGGTGTAGAAATCGAGCGGACCGCCGGCAATGGTCATGTCGAAGCCGGACGGGTGCTTGATCGTCTCACCCTTTGCGAAGCGGTAGGCGTCGTCGGCCGTGCGGCGCACATTGAAGATATAGGCATCGAAGCTGTTTCGCGTGTGGATGTGCATGTCGCCGAAATAGGCGTTGCGCTCCGCATTGTAGCCCGGCGTGGCGCCTTCCGGGGCTGTACTTTCCGGCGCTGCAGCCCGCTCGGCCGGGGCGGTTTCATCCTTGTTTCCGCTGCAGGCGACAAGCGCAAGCGCGGTTGAGGCAAGCGTCAGGGCTTTCCACATTTTGCAATTCCTCCCATGGGCACTCTTGTGGCACCGTCTGTGCCATATGTTCAGGGAATGCCGCCAAAGTCCAGATTCAAGCGGGGTGAAAAAATCATCCCTGCCAGAAGCGGCGGGTCAGCACGACGAAGACCGAAATGAACTCGAGACGGCCAAGCAGCATGGCGATCGCGCAGATCCATTTGGCGGCATCGGGCAGGGTCTGGAACGTGCCGGACGGGCCGATAATGGGGCCAAGACCCGGGCCGACATTCGAGACGCTGGTGGCCGAGGCGGAAATGGCTTCCATGGCACCGAGTCCGCAAAGCGAGAGCAACGCTGCGGCAATCATGAAGGTGGAAATAAACAGGAAGAGGAAAACCATGACCGACTGGAGCGTCTCTTCGTCCAGTGTCCGTCCGCCATAGCGGACCGGCGTGCGGCGGTGGGGCATGGTCATCTTGTGCGAATAGGCGACGAGCGCCTTGGCGGTGATTTCGAGGCGGAACATTTTGAGGCCCCCGGCTGCGGAGCCAGCGCAGCCGCCCAGGAATGTAATACATAGAAACAGCGCCAACATGGGCTGACCCCATGTGTCATAGGGGGCGGAGGCGTACCCGGTTCCGGTCATCACCGATACGACATTGAAGAGGCAGATCTTCAGGTTGCCCAGTATCGTGCCTGCGCCTTCTGTGTCGATCACGGTTTCATAATAGACCGTGACGATCAGCGTGAGCACGGCAGCGAGCCCAAAATAGAATCGCGGCTGCGGATCCTTCAAGAGTGGCATTGGGCGGCCCTGCAGGACGAGCATGGCGAGCAGGGCGAATGGCAGGCCTGCAAACATCATGAAGGGTGCAGCAATCCAGGCGGCGGGCGTTTCGTTAAAGTACCCGAATGAGGCATCGTGTGTGGAGTACCCCCCCGCCGACATGGTGGTCATGGCGTGGGTGACGGCATCAAACCAGCTCATGCCGGCCAGGAAATAAAGCAGGGCGCAGAGTGACGAGATCAGCAGATAGGTAAAGCCGAGATATGCGGCAATGTCAGTGATGCGCGGCAGGAACTTGCCGGAAATGTCCGAGCTTTCGAGCTGGAACAGCTGCATGCCGCCGACGCGCAGCTGGGGCAGGATGGCGATGGCGGCAACGATAATGCCGATGCCGCCGATCCATTGCAGGATCGCGCGCCAGAGCAGCAGGCCGCGCGGCAGATCGTCAAGGCCCGTAAGGACGGTCGAGCCAGTCGTGGTCATGCCGGATATGCATTCGAAGACGGCGTCCGTTATCGACATGCCGGACGCTAGGAAGGGGATGGATGCCATCGCAGGCAGGAAAACCCAAGCCATGACGGTCAACAGGAAGGCCTCGCGCTGCCCGGTGCGCTGGTCACCGCCGCGGGCGAGCACCCAGAGGCAGGTGCCGATGAAAATCGTGCCGAATGACGAGACCGCGAAGACGTACGCTTCCGGCCGGTTGTCGGCCATATCCATCAGCGCACACGGAATCATCGCCGCCCCGAGCAGGATGGTCATGATGCCGATGGCAAGGAGGACGGGGCGCAGCTGCATATTACGCGCGGAAGATACGCGGCAAATCCTGAGAAGGTGTCAATTTTCCGGGGGTTAACAAGGGGTTTCCAGACGAGTATCAGCGGGGTGGTGAGGGGGCGGCAAGGGTGTGGCAGGGGGGTGGGTAGCAATCAGGCAAGGATTGGGCCAGAGGGGGTGTGACGCCGCGATATTGTTGACGCAAGGGAAACAAGAACCTAAACGCCGCATATCGTTTCATCCGTAACCAAATGCGATTTCCCCCATGTTCGATCACCCCGCCTATGATGCCCATGAGGGCGTGCACCTGTTCCACGACGCGAAAAGCGGACTGAAGGCGATTATTGCCATTCATTCGACGGCCCGCGGCCCGGCGGCGGGCGGCACACGGATGTGGGATTTCGCCAATGGCGAGGCCATGCTGAAAGACGTGCTGCGCCTCAGCCAGGGCATGAGCTACAAGAATGCGATGGCGGACCTGCCGCTGGGCGGCGGCAAGGCGGTGATCTGGGGCAATGCCAAGACCGACAAGTCGCCGGACCTGTTCCGCGCGTTCGGCCGGGCCGTGGAGAGCCTGCAGGGACGCTATTACACGGCCGAGGATGTCGGGATCGATGTCGCCGACATGGAGATCGTGCGGCAGGAAACCGCCTATGTGGCCGGGCTTGACCATGGTGAAGCGGCGAGCGGCGACCCGTCGCCGATCACGGCGATGGGCGTATTCCTGGGCATCGTCGAAACCGCCAAGCGGGCGCTGGGCAGCGGCGACCTGACCGGGCGGACCGTGGCGGTGCAGGGGGTAGGCTCAGTCGGGGGCTATACGTGCGACCACCTGGCCAAGGCCGGTGCCAGCCTGATCATCACGGATATCGACCAGGCGGCGCTGAAAGCCGTGGCCGACCGGACGGGTGCCCGGATTGTCGGGCCGGACGAAATCTATGATGTCGAGGCCGATATCTTTGCGCCCTGCGCGCTGGGCGCGATCGTCAATGAGCAGACGCTCGAACGGTTCCGGGTTAAGGCGATTGCCGGCGGTGCGAACAACCAGCTGGTCGTGCCTGAAATGGGCGAGCTCTTGCGCCGCAAGGGCATCCTCTATGCACCGGATTATGTGATCAATGGCGGCGGGATCATCAATGTGGCAGCCGAAATTTCCGGCAATTATTCGCGCGAATGGGTCGATGCCAAACTCGGGCGGCTTGTCCAGACGCTGGGCGAAGTGCTGGACGAGGCATTGAGCAGCGGCAAGCCGACCAATGTCGTGGCCGACACGATTGCGCGCGCAAGGATCGCGGCTGCCCGCTAGGGGAATTTGCGTAGTTCGCCTCAGGCGCGCCAGATGCTACAGTGCTCTTAAGTTGAAGAGCATTCGTTACCCGGAGGTAGATGTCCCATGTCCGTTGTTGCCATACTGCAAGGAACCGACGCGCAAGACCGCCAGTCGACCCTGACTGCCGTTGAACTTGCACGGCGGCTGAACACGCCGGTCACGGGCCTGTTTGCCCTGCCGGATCCGAACGCCGTGCTGATGGTTGCGGCGACACCGGAAGCCACCGGCCTGACCGCATCGACGGCGCAGAGCATCATTGACCTGCAACTGGCAATGAAGGAGACGGCCGAGTCAGCGTTCCATGATGCCACCAGCACTGGCGCGCACGGGCTTGAATGCACCTTCTTCCACGAGGTGAATACGGTGGAGCGAGCAAGCGCGAATGCCGCGACCCTGGCGCAGGCCGTCGTCTTCCCGCGCTCTGCGGCCAAGGGCGGCGAGCCGCTGAACCTGGCCTTCGAGCATGTGATGATGGATGCACGCCTGCCTGTCGTTCTGGCAGGTACAGACGAGTTCAAGGATGCGGGCCCGGTTGTCATCGCGTGGGATGGCAGCAATGGCGCCGCACGCGCCGTGCGCTTCCACCTGCCGCTGATCCGTGCATTGGGCCATGTCGTGATTGCGCAGGCGCCCAAGGACCTGGAACGAGATATTGCGCGCCCTGTCTCCGAACCCGGCACGCTTGAAAACTGGCTGAAGCGCCATGATGTGAAAGCCGAAGTTGCCGAGATAGACGGCGATGTCGGCAGCGGATTGCTGGCGCTGGCCAAGGGTAGCGGTGCCTGCATGATCGTCGCAGGCGCATACGGACATTCCCGCCTTGGCGAGAAACTTTTCGGGGGAACCACGCGGCGGCTGCTCGAGGCGACGCACGCGCCCGTTCTCGCGCTGGCCCGCTAGCGTTTCACACAACACAGGAGACACTTCATGGCTCTCAGCCGCATCATTCTGCAACTTGCACGCAATCCGGGGCTTCCCGGCGGCGATCCTGGCGAAGGCTATACGCTGGTCGCACCGCTGACGGCTGACGGCCACCTTGATGTGGACGCCTGGCGGACCGAGCGGAAGAATTGCCGGGTTGTGCGTTTTTCGGCCGATGACTCCGAGCATGCGGATGGCCTTTTGACCCATCGCGGCAATCGCTGGTTCTTCCATTATGACGAAGACGACGAAGGCGATGACGAGGCAGGCTACCGGCTGGGCGAGCATGTCTTCAGGGAAGGCGAGTATGTGACGGTTGCCAGTCATGGTGAAACGCCCCTGACCTACAAGGTGACAGACGTCTCCCCCCTTTGAAGAAAGAAAAAGGCCGGGCGCGCGATGCGGCCCGGCCCTGTTTCGCGTGGTGGCAAGTGAGGCCTAGAAGTCCCAGCGCAGCTGGACGCCATAGGTGCGCGGCTCGTTGACGAAGCCGGTCAGGTTGTTGAAGTCGATCGCGCCGGTTAGCGCTTCTTCGTCCAGAATGTTCCGTGCGAAGATGGAGACGTCATAACCCGCATCGGCCTTGTAGCCGACCTTCAGGCCGCCCTCCCAATAGCCATCCTGGCCGAATTCGGCACTGTCATAGAGGAAGAAGTTCGTGTCGCCCTTGTAGGCCCAGTCGGTATAGCCGTAGAGCTCGCCTGACTGGAGGGGGACGGCATAACGGGCCGTGACGTTGGCGATCCATTCCGGGGCGTTCGGGAAGGAATTGCCGGAGATATTGTAGCCCAGTAGCGTCACGCCGTCGGCGGCGTAGACAGCCGGGTCGAGCATGGTGCATCCGCCGCCGCAACCCGGCGCGAGGAGGACGTCATCCTTGAACTCGGTCTTGTTGTACGAGAGGCCAGCCGTGAGGAAGAGATTGTCGATGGGCGCGGCTTCCACGTCAGCCTCGAATCCATAGCCTTCGCTCTTGTCCGCATTGAACAGGGCGACCGTATTGTTCAGGCCGCCGACAATGGTCAGCTGCTGGTCGTTGAATTCGAAGAAGAAAACATCGGCATTCAGGCGGACGCGATTATCGAGCAGTTCCGATTTGAAGCCGGCCTCATAGGAGAGAACGGTTTCGGTGTCGGCGCTGGACACTTCATTGGCGAAAACGAGGCGGCCTTGCGTGGACGGGCCACGGAAGCCCTTGGCCACGCGGGCATAGAGATTGATCTCGCCGGTCGCCTGATAGGTGGCCGAGACATCCCAGCTGACCTGGTCATCAGAGACGGACCCCGAGACCGGGCCGAACGTGCCTGAACCGAACGGGCCAAGGGTCCGCTCGACGACAAAATCCTTGGATTCGTCGGTCCATCGCGCACCGCCGGACAGCGTGAGCCTGTCTGAAACGTCATAGGCGAGCGAGGCAAAGATGCCGGTGCTGTCGGTCTGGTTTTCGCGGGTGGCGATTCCATTGACGGGGCGCCCCGGTGCAAGCGTGTCGAAGCTCCTGGATGTGATCGAGACTTTTTCATCGAACACGAAGAGGCCGGTCTGGGCGCGAAGCGGGCCGCCATTGTCGAACGCGAAGCGGATTTCGTTCGTGGTCTGGTGCAGGGCATCGACCGCGCCGGAGCTTTCCGAAGGGAAGGGGATGAATCCCGGGCCGAAATTGCCTGCGCCGAGGAAGGCGGCGCCAAAGCCGCCGTCAATGTCGCCGCGGCTTTCGATGGTTGCCTGCTCGTTGCCGAAGACATAGGTGACCTTGATCGCCTCCGTGAGGCCCTTTTCAAGGCGCAGCGTCACGCCATGGGCGTCCTGCTGGAGGAAGTTGTCACCGTCGAAATAGACCGTATCCCGATCAAAATTCGAGCCAACGCCATTGGAGCCTGCATCAATGATGTTGGCGCGGAAGAGGCGGGCGTCGCCTTCATTCGACCGGCCGTGCACGTTGAGAAGGGCCGAGAAGTCCGTGCCTGATGGCGTGAACAGGAGCTGGGCGCGCCCGGCCAGTTCGTCAAAACCCTCGTAGCGGTCGTTCTCGCCGGTGAAGGCATTGTCGACATAGGGATCGCGCTGCTGGGAAATGCCGGAGAGGCGCAGGGCGAGTTCGTCCCTGAAGATCGGCAGGTTCACCGCGCCTTCAAGTTCGCGCGTATTGTAGTTGCCATAGGAACCGCGGACATAGCCTTCGAATTCATGCACAGGCTTGGCGGAGTCGAACTTGATGATGCCGCCGGGCGTGTTGCGGCCGAACAGCGTGCCCTGCGGGCCGCGCAGGACTTCGATGCTGTCGAGGTCGAAGACCGGGAAGCCTTTCAGGATCGGGCTTTCATAGGGCACGTCATCATAGACGAGCGAAACGGGCTGGGAGGCGTTGAGGTCGAAATCGGTATTGCCGATGCCGCGGATGTAGAAGCGCGGGAAGGCGCGGCCGAAGGAGCTTTCAGCGATGACGCTGGGCACGCGGGCCGACAGGAAGCGAACGTCGGCGCCGGAGGATTTCAGGACGTCGAGCTTTTCGTCGGCAATCGTCGTGATCGAGATTGGAACATCCTGGATGTTCTCCTCGACGCGCTGGGCAGTCACGGTGACGGATGGTAGCCGGGCTTCGGTGTCGGCGTCCTGGGCGAAGGCCGGGAAAGCGGCCGCGGCGAACATGGTGGAACCGAGCAGCAGGGCGCGCAGGGCGGGTCTGTGTTGCATGTGGAAATCATCCTGATTTGCATGGAGAACAGCCCGTCTCTTCGCGGGATCTTATGCCTGGGGATGTCTCACAAATCGGGATGCCGGGATATGACAGGCGTCACGATTTTGACGGGAATGCGGATATTCTGATGCCGTATGTTGCTGCGCCGCAACATCTTTGGCCCGTACAAACGCGAAAATGACGGGATTCAGGATGGGCCTGACCCTGTCTAAGTCAGTTCCAGGGGTTGAAGCGCGTCGTGACCTTTGGCGCCGGTGATTCTTTTTCCGGTTCTTCAGCCTGCTGTGGTTGCGCGGACTGGGCCGGAACTTCGAACGCCTTTTCCTCGGGCCGGGACGGGGCCTGTTCATCGACCGTCTCTTCGGCGGCGGTTTCGGCAGCAGGTTCGGGTTCACTGAAGGCGAATGGCGGCTCGTCCGGGGCCGAATCAAACGCCGACAGCGGCAGATCGTCCGGAAGATCAGCCGTGCCGTCGATGACGATCCGCGGGCGGTCAGGTGACGGGACGTTCTGCACAGGTTCGGCAGTCCGTTCCGAACCCGGGATGTTGTTCCTTACGGCTGACCCGAGGCCGAACCCGGATGACATGCCCGACAGGCTGAAGCTGGGCAGCGGCGCCGGCTCGGTCGGCGAATCGCCGGTCATTTCCTGGGCGGGCTGGTCTGGCTCAGGCGTCGCGGCGGCTTCCGTGAAGGCGGGCGTGTATGCCTCGGGCTCGGATTCAGCGGTGGTAATTTCGGGCTCCGGCGCAGCCTCCGGCTCGACAGGCACAGGCGTTTCAGCCGTTTCGCCGGGCCGGCTCACGGCGTATCGCGACAGGTCGCCCATGCTCGATCCGAAAAAGCCGCCTAAGGCCGCTGAGGACGGCGGTGCAGACGGAGCCGGTTCCGGTTCGCTTTCGGGGGCGGCGTCCACCATATTCGTTTCGGCTTGTGGCTGCGGGGCATTTTCATCTTCTGGCCAGAGCGCGCCTTCAGCACGTTCAGTTTCGGCGGCGGGCGCTTCATAGACGTCCGCGCTGTGCTGTTCAGGCAGGAGAGAGGCGTATTGCGACAAGATCGCCTCAGCTTCGATACCCGCCGCCGGTTCGGCTGTATCATCGCCTGTATCCAGTGCGGGTTCGTCCGGCTCCGCTGCTTCGATCTCTGCGTCCACAAAGTCTTCGTCGTCGACGTCAGACGTCATGACCGGTTCAGCCTCGGTTCCGGAATCTGTTTCCAGGTCGCTCGGCGCCGCGTCTTCCGGCTCATCCTCTTCGTACGCGCTGGCGCCGGCATTCACTTCGTCGGCCATGCTGGCGACGGCGCGGGCCATGTCGTTCTGTCCTTCAACCTCCGGATAGGCCTCGGGCAGGGAATCCGTGTCGTCACCCGGATCCTCGATCAGTTCTGCCGGATCCATTGCGATCTCGGGCTGCGCGTCCGGCTCGGCTTCGATGGTTTCGAGGCCTTTCAGGACCGTGTGGATGGCCTTTTCCGCGCCGCGCGCATGACGATGCGCCTCGCGATACAGGTCGGCCACGAAGGCGGTATAGGGGCGCCCTGCGGAGTCGGTTTCGTCCATGAATTCGTCTGGCGTGCAGGATTCGATTTCCTTGCCGAGCGCGTCCGTCAGAAGGACGGCATGCGGTTCCGGCGTCAGGACCACCCTGTAACCCTCGGTATCATGGGTGATCGTGCCGTTTTCGCCCTCAGACCAGGCGACCCGCTGCTTGCGGGTCATTTCACTCAGCTTGTCGATCAACCGCTTCGTCGAAGGATGCAGCATGAAGTTTCGCCTTTTCCAATGTGTTCCGGCTATAGTTTATCCAATAGCGGCTGACAGGCGAACATTCAAACTGTGGTTCCGTCAAACTGCATGAATTGTCATTTATGCGTGCAGGATACGGGCCAGTTCGTCGCGATTGCGGGCAGCCGCCTAGGGGTTTTTCGCTGCCCGTGGCGGGATGAATTTCATCTCCAGGAGAACCGCTTCCTCCCGGTATTCAGGCGAGGCATTGTCGAGTGTACCGTCGAAGTCGCCTCCTGCCCCGAAGGCGCGGACGAATCTGGGTGTTTCGGTATTGTCAGGGCAAATGAACAGGGAATCGATCGGGCCGGATTCCAGCCTGCACTTCGCGCGGGCTTCCCCGGTCAGGTCCTTGAGCTTCATCTTGCCGACCGTGCCGCCATCGGGGCCGGTCACGGCGGGGTTCCGGGTCACGACGGATGCGACCGTGCCAAGCGTCCAGTCCGGTTCGATGACGTAGACGAGACGGCCCGGCTGGCCTTCTTCGGCGATCGTCTGGACAAGAAACACCGGATAGGACTGTTCGCCGGCCATCGCCCTGTCAGAGAGGATTTCGTGGCCGGGAAAGGCGGCTTTCATAGCGGCGAGGGTGAAGCGTGTTTCGCCCGTGAGGCGCATCGCGCCTTGCGGGCCGATCGTGGCGGGCAGCGGGGTGCCCCCGAACTCGGCCTTGCGGACCTCACCCTTCACACGGGCTGCCTCCTTGAGGAAATCCTTCACAGGCTCGCCGCCTGCCACCGAGAGGTCGGTGCGGAAACCCCGGATCACACCATCCGGGGATATGAGGATATAGCTCGGCGTCCAGGTGATTTTCAGCGCCTCGCGGACGCTGGCATCGGAATCGATTACCGTCGGGTAGCTGAAGCCCTTTTCAGCAAAAAAGGCCTCGACCGAGCCATACTCGCCATACAAGTCCTTATCACTTGTCATGTCAGCATTTTGCGGCACGTGGATCGACAGGAAATAGAGGTCAGGATCCTGTTCGATCGCGGTTGCAAGGGCGGCCGCGTAGGGCGCATCGTTCTGACTGTCGCCGCACCAGACGCCCCAAACCTGAATCACCATCCAGCGATTGAGGACATCAGAGTCGAAGGGCTGCCCATCCGACATGGTTGCCGTGAATTGCGGGAATTTCTGGCCGAGCAGTGCATAGTCGAGCGGGCGATCATGGCTGTCATGCACAATGCCGGCATCCGTGGCCGCGTCTGGGGATGCGGGCGGTGGCGGGTTGGTAGTGATGATGCTGGCGGCAGCACCATGTGGCGCCTCAACCGGGGCTGCGGGACGATCGCCGGAACATCCGGCGAGAACGAAAGCCAGTGCGCCGGTAGCAAGCATTCGGATCATGGGACAGGCCTTTCCTGGGAAGAGAGAACAGCCCGGGCCATCGACAAGCAGCAGGCGTTTCATCTGCATTATGCAGCGCCGTCTCACCGGCACAAGCACGCAGCATCAGCAGGTGGCCGCAAACCCCAACCCGAGGTTTAATGCGCGGAAAAATAACGCCATTTTGGTTTTCTGCCTTGCCAAGCATCCGGCGCTTTCCGTGTGAATGCATGGCCGAAAAATGTTCGCCCGATTGCTGCGCTGCATCATTTCCGGTCAGATTTGAACTTATGCCCTGAACCATTCCGATATTCGGTTCAGGATATTCCCGGGCGGAACAAACCTGAGCGGACCGTAGCAGTGGTTCAGATCAGGAGACCAAATTTAATGAGACAATTCGAAATTCGGCCGACGCGGCGTGTGTCGCTTGCGGCCTGTGCCCTCATGGGTGCGGCAAGCCTGGTGGCCCCTGCGTTTGCCCAGGAGGCAGGCGAAGACGGCGAGGCGCGTTACGAAACCGTGGTCGTCGAGGGGCGCCGCGTATCGACGGCTGATACAGCCATTGGCCTTGACGAAGCAACGAACACGGTGGCCGTGACGCGGGCAGAGCTTCTGTCTGCGCCGGGCGGCATATCCGGGCTGAAGATGCTCGAATCCCTTCCTGGCTTCAACGTGCAGACGGATGGCGCACTTGGCCTCTACGAATTCGGCAACTCGGTGACGGTGCGCGCCTTCAATCTCCAGCAGATCGGCTTTGTTCTGGACGGCGTGCCGATGGGCCGGTCGGACGCTTTCGGCGGCAGTCCGATCTTCCGCTATGTCGACAATGAAAACCTTGGCTCGGTCGTCGCTTCGCCGGGTGCGGGCGATGTGTCCCTGCCGAGCTATGCCTCGCTCGGACCGATCGTTTCCTACAATACGGTCGATACATCGGACACGCCTGGCGGCATGATTTCCTACACGATGGGCGACGACAATCTTGAGCGCAGCTTCATCAAGCTCGAGACCGGCAATATCAACGGCCTGTCTGCCTATATCAGCCGCTCGAAGACGGACAGCAACCTGTGGCGCGGGCCCGGCACGATCGACCGAGAGCATATCGAGGGCAAGATCAAGTACGAGTTCGACGAGGACACGTTCATCAAGTTCGGCTACGTCCACAACGACTTCTTTGACTATGACTCTCCGTCCGCTCCGGAATCCACGTTCGAGAATAACTATTATTACGGTTATTCGCCGACTATTCCTGAAACTGGCTGCATCAACCCGCTTCCCGGCGTCTATGACTATAATGGCGACGGAGTTGCGGACGATGCCGACTTCGCGCCGATTTTCACGGGCGGTACGTGCACCAGCTATTATGAAGACCGCATCAACATCCGCGATGATTCGCTCTACTCGCTGAACTTCCAGACCGACATCACGCCAAACCTGATGTTCAAGGCGACGGCTTATCAGGAAGACAAGGACGGTTACGGCGTCTCGCCAGACAGCTATTCGAATTCACTTGGCATTTATAACCGCCAGGTCGCTGCCGGTCTCGATGTCGTTCATCCGCGCGGCGTGCAGTACGGCCTGTCGGGCGTTGGCGGTACGCGCAAGGGCGCCGTTGCCGGGCTTGAATGGGAAGTGGCCAATCACAAGGTAGAATTTGGCGGCTGGTATGAGGACGAAGACTATAACCGCACCCAGATGCGTCTGAACAAGACGAATGGTTCGGCTGATGGCGATGTGATCTGGGATGAAGTGGCTTATTATCGCCGCAACTATACCTCCACCCGCAAGACGACCCAGTTCTACCTGAAAGACACAGTCAGCCTGCTCGATGACCGCCTGAAGGTTGAGGCTGGCGTGAAAACCCTGAGCGTGGATTATGGGCTCAGCGGCTATCGGGACTATAATGACTACGAAATCTATGGGCCCCAAAGCGTAGGCGAGAAATACGAGAACAGCTTCCTGCCGATGCTCGGTGCGGTTTATAACCTGAACGAGACGGACCAGGTGTTCGCCTCGTATTCGCAGAACTATGCCCTGCCACGCGGCGCTGACGATATCTTCTCAATCGCGACCACGGATCCGACAACAGACCCGCTGCCATCACCGGAAGGCGAGGAATCGACAAACTATGAACTGGGCTTGCGGACCAACCGCCCGCAGTTCTATGGGTCAGCCGCATTGTTCTTAACCTCGTTCGACAACCGGCTGGTGGCTGGCAGCGTAATCAATCCGGCGACGGAACAACCGGAGGCCTTCTATACCAGCGCCGGCAAGACGGAAGCCTATGGCTTCGAACTCTCCGGCGTCTACAAGCCCGACTTCTTGGGCGGCAAGCTCTATTTCGACGGAAATCTGACTTACAATCACTCCGAGCTGAAAGACGACACTGACGCAAACTTTGATGATGTTCTCGATTATCTGTCCGGCACGATTTTGCCCGACAGTCCAGAATGGCTGGCTACAGGCGGCGTGACTTATGAACCCACCGAGTGGCTCGTCGCGAACGTTTCCGGTAAGTACACAGGCAAGCGCTATGCCCGGTTCAACGAAGTCTACGACATGGAGGCCTTTACGGTCCTGAGCGGCTATCTCGATCTTGGTGGGCCGAATAACTTTGGCATTCCGGAGAATGTCAGTCTGCGGTTCAATGTCGACAACCTGCTGGATGAGGAAGTGCCGACCGCTTTCGTTTTTGCAGGCTCTGCTTTCTTCCGCCCGCTGAACCCGCGGACTTTCCAGGCGACCCTGACCGTCCGCTTCTAGGCGAGGGGATCACAATCTGAAACAGAGGCCCCCGGCTCGATTGGCCGGGGGCCTTTTCTTTAAAAGTCGGCCTGAAGGCGCAGGGTAAAGCCGGTGACGGTCTCGCCGGCCTGTCCGGCAAGCACGGCAGCGGCAAAGGCGGGGGCGAGGCCCGAGGCTGAAGCGCCAAGTTCGCCTTCTGACCGGAACAGGCTGAGACCGGCGCGCGTCTGGGAGGTCGGGTACCAGGACAGGCCGATCAGCGCGGTGTCCAGCGACCCGCCGTCGATACCGGGCTCATTCAGGTCGAGCGTGTCGAACGCGGCGGATACGCAGAGGGCGCCATTGCCGCCTTCGGTGATGGGGCGGTTGACCACCGGGCGATCGAACCTGCCGTCCCTGTAGGTGCGGTGGCCGCCGAAGACATAGCCTGCTTCGAGCTTACCGCCCCCGAAGCGCGCGCGGCCACCGGCTGCAAGGTCGGACGAGAGGACGGCATATTCCGAGCTGGCCCAGAGCGGGCCGCGCAGGATGGCGCCCTCGATGCCGAGCAGCATATCGGACTGTCCGACTGATCCGGTCGAGATAATGCGGCCGGGGATGTGGGCGAACGGCCGCTGGCGATAGCGCAGGCTGGGCTGGTCATCACCCTTCTCACGATAGCGGACGGATGTGCCGAGATGGACGGTCATGTCCGCGGAATGGACCGGCGTGAACGTGCCGCGCGCGGCAAGGGCGATGCTTTCCTGCGTGGGCGTGTCATTCAGACTGCCGCCGAAAGCGCCTGCCATAAAGGTCCAGTTCCGGCCCTTGGTGGACGCGGCCACGCCGACACGGCGGTCGAGTTCGAAGGCGTCCGTGAATGCGGCGCGTTCCGCGAACGTGGTGAAGAGGCCGGACACCTGCTCTTCCAGCGCGTTGGGCGTTTTGAACTGGCCGGCGCGGATCGTCCATCCGGATCCGGGCAGGGCGACAGCGATATAGGCATCGGTCGCGGAGATATCGCCGCTCTCGCTCGTTTCCATCTCGATCTTGAAGTCGATGCGCTCTCCCTTTCCGGAAAGGGAGAGGCGGGCGGTTCGCAATTCGGCTTGATCGACCTGGAACGCGGCCTTGTCGGCTTCGGCCTGCGCGTAGTCGTAGAGGACACGGCCTGAAAGCTTGAGGTCGATGGAATCGTCCGCTGCTGCAGAAAAGCTTGCCAGTGCGATACTGGATGCCGCGGTCAGAAAGCGGAGATAATTCATGCCCGTATAGTCACCCTCGGTTTTCCGGGGCGTCTAATCGTATTTCACAAATAAGTCACATTAATTACGTCATTATGTAACTTTAAGGGCTGACCAAGAAAAGCCCCGACCCAAAGGGCCGGGGCTTTCTTTTGTCATTGCCCAGCCGGGCCGAAAGGGCAGCCTAGCTGTAGATTTCGAACAGGCCTGCAGCGCCCATGCCGCCACCGATACACATGGTGACAACACCCCACTTGGCACCCCGGCGACGTCCTTCGAGCAGGATCGAGCCGGTGCAGCGTGCGCCGGTCATGCCGAACGGGTGGCCGATCGAGATCGAGCCGCCATTGACGTTGTATTTTTCAGGATCGATGCCGAGGCGGTCGCGGCTGTAGAGGCACTGCGACGCGAAGGCTTCGTTGAGTTCCCAGAGGTCGATATCGTCAACCGTGAGGCCGTGGCGTTCGAGCAGGCGCGGCACGGCGAAGACGGGGCCGATGCCCATTTCGTCAGGATCGCAACCTGCGACGTTGAAACCGGCGAACCGGCCGAGCGGCTCGATGCCGCGCTTTGCGGCTTCCTTGGCTTCCATGACGACCACGGCAGCGGCGCCATCGGACAGCTGGGACGCATTGCCCGCGGTGACGTATTTGCCTTCCTTGACGACCATGCCGCCGGAGAAGACAGGCTTCAGGCCCGCAAGGGTTTCATAGGTCGTACCGGGACGGTTGCACTCGTCCTTGTCGACGATGACGTCCTGATAGGTTTCTTCGCCGGTCTCCTTGTTGAATAGCTTCATGCGGGTCTTCATCGGCGCGATTTCCTCGGCCATGTAGCCCTTCTTCTGGAACTCGGCCGTGCGGCGCTGGCTCTCTGCGGAGTAACGGTCCTGGTCTTCGCGCGACACACCGTAGCGGTCTGCAACGATCTCGGCCGTTTCGATCATGCTCATCCAGATGGCTGGCCATGTCTTCATCAGCTCTTCTTCGGTGTAGCGGTACAGGTTCATGTGGCCCGAGCGCGACACCAGCGAGAGGCTTTCCACGCCGCCGCCTACAGTGACAGATGCGCCTTCATTGATGATCGTGTGCGAGGCGTTGGCGATGGCCTGGAGGCCTGACGAGCAAAAGCGGTTGATGGTCGCGCCTGATGTGGAGGACGGGCAGCCGGCCCAGAGGGCGGCGTTGCGGGCGACGTTGTGACCGGTTGCGCCTTCAGGCTGGGCGGTGCCGAGGAACACGTCCTCGACCGCAGCGCCTTCGACGCCGGCACGCTCAAGCGCGCTCTTGATGGCGTGGCCGGCCATCGTGATGCCGTGGGTGTCGTTGAGTGAGCCACGGCCGGTTTTGGCCATGCCCGTGCGGGCGGTGGAAACGATGACTGCTTCACGCATATGGATACTCCTCCAGAGTTTTTTGTAGAGCGTTTCGGATGTTGCGGCGCACACTAACGGGCTGGCGCGCATGGCGCCAGCCTTCCCTTAACGTCAAGGTCAGGAAATCGTCGTGTCAGGCAGGCGTTTTCGCCTTGGGCGCACTGGCCCGGACAGATTCATCGACATAGCTCTCGAACTTGGCAAAATTTGCCACGAACATGTCGGCAAGTTTGGCGGCCTGTTTGTCATAGGCGACCGGGTCTGCCCAGGTTGAGCGCGGATCGAGAATTTTGCTGTCCACGCCGGGAACGGCAGTCGGGACCATGAACCCGAAGGTTTCATCCTTGCGGAAGGCCGCCTTGTTGAGCGAGCCGTCGAGCGCGGCATTCAAGAGGGCCCGCGTGGCCTTGATCGGCATGCGGTTGCCCTGGCCGTAGGGGCCGCCGGTCCAGCCAGTCGAGACCAGCCAGCAATCGACGTCATACTTGCCGATCAGGTCGCGCAGAAGATTTCCGTATTCGGACGGATGGCGCGGCATGAACGGGCCACCGAAGCAGGTGGAGAAGGTAGCGGTCGGCTCGGTCACGCCCTTTTCGGTACCCGCGACTTTTGCCGTGTAACCCGACAGGAAGTGGTACATGGCCTGCGCCGGCGTCAGCTTGGCAATCGGCGGCATCACGCCGAAGGCATCGGCGGTCAGCATGATCAGGTTTTTCGGCTGGCCGCAGCGGCCGGATTCCGAAGCGTTCGGGATCGACGAGATCGGATAGGCGCCGCGCGAGTTTTCAGCGAGCGAGCCATCGTCAAGATCAAGTTCGCGGGTGACAGGATCCATCACCACGTTCTCGAGCACGGTGCCCCACATTTTCGAGGTTGCGTAGATCTCGGGCTCGGCGTCGGCCGAGAGCTTGATCATCTTGGCGTAGCAGCCGCCTTCGAAGTTGAAGAGGCCGTTTTCCGACCAGCCATGCTCGTCATCGCCGATGAGGATGCGGCTGGCGTCGGCAGAGAGTGTCGTCTTGCCAGTGCCCGACAGGCCGAAGAAGATCGCCGCGTCATCCTTGTCGGATGTGTTCACCGAACAATGCATCGGCATGACGCCCTGGGTCGGCAGGTAATAGTTGAGTGCGGTGAAGACCGATTTCTTGGTTTCGCCCGCATAGGACGTTCCGCCGATGAGCACCATGCGCCGGTCGAAGTTCACGGCGATGACCGTTTCCGAGCGTGTGCCATGGCGCGCCGGATCAGCGCGGAAGGTCGGGCAGTTGATGATCGTGAATTCCGATTTGAAGCCATTGTATTCGGCATCGGTCGGCACGCGCAGGAGATGGCGGATGAACAGGGAGTGCCAGGCGAGCTCGGTGACCACGGTGACCGGCAGGCGGTGGTCAAGGTCTGCACCGCCGAAGAGTTCCTGGACGAACACATCCTTGCCGGCGAGGTGGGATGCAAAGTCGGCCAGCAGCGCATCGAAATGTTCCGGCGTCATCGCGGCGTTATTGTCCCACCAGACGGTGTTTTCCGTGGTCGCATCGCGTACCGTGAACTTGTCCTTAGCGGACCGTCCTGTGTGCTGGCCGGTTTCCACGACGAGCGCGCCGCCATTCGCCACACGGGCTTCCCCGGCAGCAACAGACGTTTCATACAGGCGCGGTTCCTTCCAGTTCTTGCGGATGGACTTCGGTTTGATGCCCAGCTCGGCAAGAATGGCTACGTTGTCGCTCATGGTTTCCTCGGAATCTTGTTCTTGAACCTGGTGAATTCGATCGGGCCAATTAATGGCACACGTCATCGATTTGCAACAATCATGCCCCTGTATTGCAGCAAGTTAAAGCCGATCGGCTGCATCCTGATGGCTGACACCGGTTACCATGCTTGATCGGCCAGGGGGCAGTCTTCGATTTTTCGCCAGATGAGTTCAATTTTGAGAATCATCGCCGCGAAGGCGGTCGATGATGCCGTCGCGCCAGCTTTCAGGCAGGAGGTAGACCACCCAGGCGGCGGCTTCGTAATGGGCGCGCTTCCAGATATCCACCGGATTGAGGCTGGCCTTCGCGCAGGCCGAACGGGCCCTGGGGCCGCCCTTGGAGACCGTCTGGTAGATCGACTTTGCGCGCAGGAGGTGCATGCAGTTGGATACGAAGACCAGCTGGTCCGCGCCAGCGAGACCCGGCTGCCCGGCCAGGGTCTGCAGGCCCGAGATCGTGTCGCGGGAGGAAACATCGGCTGATATCCGTGCGCCATAGCCCGAACGGCGGATGGCGGCGAGCGCCATGTCCTGGCTGCCGACAATGCCTTCCTGCGGGCGATGGCCGCCGACCATGACCAGGCGGTCGACCTTGCCGGCCTCGAGCAGGGCGATACCCTTGTCGATGCGCGCATCGGCTTCACGGGCGGAATCGGAATAGAAGACCACGCCCGCGCCATGGGTGATCTGTCCCGTCTGATCGACGAGGCGCGTCAGGCCGAAAAAGGCGAGGGTTGCAATCAGGTCTGCAACCAGTAGCCGCACCAACAGGATCCGCAATTGTCTCATGCCTGCTTATTAGCAGAATTCAGGTCGTGGGCGAGGCCGCGGATGCGGTTTCGAGGCTCGCAAGCAGCGCATGGGTGGGCGTGGTCAGGCGGGGAGGGAGGGCGTCGAGGGCATACCAGCCGAAACCTCCATGTTTTTCAGGCTCCATCAGGCAGGGTGTGCCGGAAACGACGCGGGCGAAAAAAATCGGAGACACCCAGTGACGCCCGTCGCCCTGATCTAGAATTTCCGCCATGCAGGCAAGGCCTGTCACCTCGATATGGATTCCGAGCTCTTCGGCGATTTCGCGATGTGCCGCTTCGCGAGCCGGTTCCCCGAAATCGATCTTGCCGCCGGGCAATCCCCATGCGCCCGCTTCCGGCTCTGTCAGGCGCTGGATCAGGAGCAGGCGCCCCGACGGATCGAAAATGGCCGCGCCGCAGCCGACCTCGGGATAGGCGATCCTGGAGGCAGACAGTCCAGCCATCGTGTCAGAGCTCCCCGAATGATTTCAGCGCCGAGAGGGCGACCGGCTCGCCCCATTCCTGAACAAAGTGTCCGGCGTCAGCGAGGACCATGGGTTCGGGACAGCCGCGGATCGTCTTGCGCAGCTTCTCCATCTGCGCGGGGCCGAGAACGGGGTCTTGTGCGCCAACGGCCATGAAGCTGTCGCCCTTCCAGTCATTTGCCCACCAGGCAGCCGCGCGCCGCGAGATATCGACGCCTTCCATGCCCGGACTGACCATCACCAGTTCGGGAAACATGCGCACGCCGGCCTTGTAGGTCGCATCCGGGAAAGGGGCGGCATAGGCGGCCGCTTCGGCGTCGGTGAGGATGGGCGTGCCGCGCTTCATCAGGGCGGCAATGTCCATGTCGGGCTGCGTGCGGTTATAGGCTTTCCACTGGTCAAACCCGGCGCCAGGCGATGTGCCCGTGGCGAGGGTTGTATTCATCACGATCAGGCGCTCGAACGTGTCGGGCATGTCCATCGGGATGGTGAGGCCAATCAGGCCGCCCCAGTCCTGGCAGACCAGGGTCACGGTTTTCAGGTCGAGGCGCTTGATCAGTTCGACCATCATGTTGCGGTGAAAACTGAACGAATAGACCTTGTCATCGACAGGCTTGTCCGACCGGCCAAAGCCGAGCCAGTCAGGCGCGACGACGCGCGCGCCGCTGTCGAGGAAGACCGGGATCATCTTGCGGTAGAGATAGCTCCATGTCGGCTGTCCATGCAGGCAGAGATAGGTGCGAACGGCATCCTGTGGGCCTTCATCGACATAATGGATCCGCAAGCCTTCATAGCCGCGCAGGTCGTCGACATAGTGCGGGGCATAGTCAAATCCCGGCAAATTGTCGAAGCGGGCATCCGGCGTGCGCTTGGCGTCGATCGGCATGGTGCGTCCTCTTGTCAGCCTTTGGGAACACCATGCGGCAGGGCGCATTCAATGCCAACAGTGCAAGTTTTGCGAAGGCGCCTGATCTTGCCCGGCCAATGTGATAGGAAGGCATGGAGCCATCCCGCAATCAGGAGATCATGATGCCCTACACAATCAATCGAACCATTTCCGGCGCCAGTTTTGACGCCGTTGACCAGCGCACGCGGCAGGCACTGGCCGACAAGGGGTTCGGTGTGCTGACCGAGATCGACGTGAAAGCGACGATGAAGAAGAAGCTCGATGCCGAAATGCCGTCTTATCGCATCCTGGGCGCCTGCAATCCGCAAATGGCCCATCAGGCGATCCAGATCGAGCCGCGCGTCGGCGCCATGCTGCCCTGCAATGTCATCCTCAGGCAGGTCGACGACGCGGTTGAAGTCAGCGCGATTGATCCGGTGGCGTCCATGCAGGCGATCGAGAATGATGAACTTAAACGCGTTGCCGGCGAGGTGCGCGACATGCTCGCGGCTGCCATCGCAGCCATTTGAAATGGGAGACGGACATGGCAAGGGTTATAGGCCTCGGCGGGCTGTTTTTTCTGTGTAAGGACGTTGACGCGACGCGCGCATGGTATTCGCGCGTACTGGGGATCGCGATTGATGACTATGGCGGCAGCAGTTTCAGCCATGCGAGTGCGGCAGGCGTCTTCCCGAAAGGGGCCCAGACCATCTGGGCGCCGTTCAAGGGCGAGAGCGACTATTTCAAACCCTCGGCCAGCGACTTCATGATGAACCTGATGGTGGATAACATGCCGGGCATGCTGGCACGCATCAAGGCGGAGGGTGTCGAACTGGAAGGCGAGCCGATGAGCGAAAGCTATGGCCACTTTGCCTGGGTCATGGATCCGGATGGGCGCAAGGTCGAGTTGTGGCAGCCTGTCGAGCCTGCTGACGGATAAAAAACGGCCGCCCCGGTTTCCCGTGACGGCCCGAGGAGAGACTCTTGAAGTCCGGAGAGCGATCTAGCTCTTCGCGGAAGCCTTGCAGGCTTCGAGGTCGGCAGCGTCGAGTTCTGACTTGTCATTGCGCAGGGCAGTGATTTCGCCGACTTCCTTGGCGATTTTCTTGCAGATGCGGAGCGAGACAGTCTTGCGGTCAAGATCGCCGACGCAGGTGGTGCCTTCGCAGGTCCAGACAACGCTTTCCGCGATGACACGCTTTTCAGCGACTGGCTGGGCTGTTTCGAAAACGAATGTTCCAGCGAGGGCGGGTGCAGCAAACGCCAGGGCAGCGGCGCTGATGAGAGTAGAACGTAGCATGGGAGGGTGCCTTTCGTTCGGGGTTTGTGATGAGCGTGCAACGCGGTGAATAAAGGGAAAGCGCCCCCTTCAGAACAATGACTATCAAACGCTGAATATTTGGTCAAGTGTTCAGAGGGTGCATTTCGCGTGATTTCCCGAAGGGAATCCCTATGGCAACGCGGTTGCCCCTACGACACAAATTGCTCCCATCCCAGCGTAGGTTAAAGTGCCAGGCAGAACAGAGGCGCGCGCCTGGGAGAGAAACATCATGGATTTCAATATTCCAAAAGATATTGCCGATTACCTGATCGTCCTTGATCAGTTCATCGAGGACAAGATCAAGCCCCTCGAGCAGCAGGACGACAATATCCGCTTCTTCGACCACCGCCGCGAATGGGCCCGAACCGATTTCGAGAACCAGGGCCTGCCGCGCAAGGAGTGGGAAGAGCTGCTGGGCAAGGCGAAGCGCCTGGCGGACGAAGCCGGGCATTTCCGCTTTGGCCTGCCGAAGGAGTATGGCGGCCAGAACGGGTCGAACCTCGCCATGGCGATCATCCGCGAGCATCTGGCGCGCAAGGGCCTCGGCCTGCACAATGACCTGCAGAACGAACATTCCATCGTGGCAAACTACCCGCAGATCCTGATGCTGCGTGACTTTGCCCGCGAGGACCAGAAGCATCTCGCGACGGCGGCCCTGGAGGGCAAGTTCCGCGCGACGTTCGGACTGACCGAACCGAACCATGGCTCCGATGCCACGCACATGGAAACACGGGCTGTGCGCCACAAGAAGGACGGCAAGGATGGCTGGCTCATCAATGGCGAGAAAATGTGGATCACGGGGATGCATCACGCCACCCACATGATGTGCTTTGCGCGCACAAGCGGCGAAGATGGCGATGCCCGCGGCATTACGTGCCTGCTGGTGCCGGCGGACGATCCGGGCATCGAAATTCTCGAATATATGTGGACATTCAACATGCCCACCGATCATCCCCGCCTGACCATCAAGGATGTCTGGGTGCCCGACAGTGCCGTGTTCGGCCCGCCCGAAGGCGGCTTGGCGCTGGCCCAGCATTTCGTGCACGAGAACCGCATCCGCCAGGCGGCGAGCTCTGTCGGCGCGGCACTGTTCTGCATCGACGAGTCGATCGACTATGCAAACACCCGCGCGCCTTTCGGCAAGAAGCTGTCGACCAATCAGGCGATCCAGTTCCCCATCGTTGAACTCGCTTCGGAAGCAGAAATGCTCCGGCTGCTGATCTTCAAGACGGCCTGGGAAATGGACCAGATGTCGAAGCCCGAAGTGGCGATCAAGCTGTCAGACAAGGTGTCGATGTGCAATTACCGGGCAAACCGGCTCTGCTGCAATGCGGCCGACCGGGCAATGCAGATCCATGGCGGCATGGGCTATTCACGCCATACGCCGTTCGAGCACATCTATCGCCACCACCGTCGCTATCGCATCACCGAAGGCTCGGAAGAGATCCAGATGCGCAAGGTCGCCGGGCACATTTTCGGCTTCATGGGCGCGCAGAAGCACGGCCAGTCCACCGGCGAAAAAGATGCAAAAGGCAAGAGCACCGAACCGACGGATTTTGCCGTCCGGTAGGCGATGACTGACACATGATGGGAGGAAATCCGTGGCCCGGCGCAAGGGGTTAATTTCACGGTAACCTTCGTGGGGCCAGAATCGGTGTCAGATTCACCCCACTGGAGTTCCCGTCATGTCCCTGCTGGAACGGGTTATCCGTGCGCATCGCTGCACGTCGACACATCATCATATCGCGTTCAATGCGCTGGACCTGATTGACGCCGAAGCGGGAGAGCAGTGGAAGTCGCTGTTCCTGGTGCACCACGAGCATCTGTTGAAAGGCGCCAAGGCGCCGGACACGGTTTTCAAGGACTTCCAGAACCACGTCCTCCACATATCCGAAGGCGAATGGGGCGGCGCGCGCGACAAGGCGACCGAGTGGTATGCCAGGTCTGTCGAGCTGCTGGCGAAGAAGAAGTGGAGCGAGGCTGCCTATGCGCTCGGCGTGCTGAGCCATTATTATGCTGACCCGCTCCAGCCCTTCCATACAGGCCAGACCGAGGAAGAGGGCGCGATCCATCGCGCCGTTGAATGGAGCATCGCCAGGTCGCATGACGGGATCGCCGCGCGCATCGAAGCCAGCGGTTATCCGGCGATTGATGTGCCGGATGGTCTTGGTTTCGTCTCCGACATGGTGCGGGCCGGGGCGGAACGGTCCCATCCGCATTACCAGACATTCATCGACCATTACGACCTTGATGCCGGCGTGAAGGACCCGCCTGCGGGCCTCGACGAGACGATGCTGGATATCGTGGCCGACCTTGTCGCCTATGCGACGGCAGGCCTGTCAGTCCTGATGACACGGGCTATCGAGGAGGCCGCCGTTGCGCCGCCGAAAGTGAACCTGACGATCCAGGGCTATATCGAGACGCTGGATATTCCGCTGCGCATGATTTCGAAGAAGCTGGCCGATGCCGGTGACCGACGCCAGGTCGCGCGGATGTATGCCGAGTTCCAGAAGACCGGCAAGGTCGTGAAGACGCTGCCTGACGATGACAAGGCGATACGGAAACTCCATGCCAGACAGGTGCTGCGCGTGCCGTTGAAACAGCTGGATGCGCAGGAACTGGCACCGCTTGGTGCCAAGCGCGTCAGACCGGAGAGCGCGTCTGTTGCTACCAGGCCAACACCCGCACCCGCGCCGAAGCCGGTGCCAAAGCCAGCGACCGAACCGGCAACAAAAGCGGCAGCCAGGCATGAGCTGAAACCTGCGCCCAGGCCCGAGCCTGTCAGGGAAGCGCCAAAACCCGCGCCTGCGCCCGTCGCAGCCGCTGAGCCTGAAGCCGAACCGATCGCCACGATTGGCGGCCAGGGGCGTCTCACGCGCGAATCGCCCATCGTTGATGCGCCGTCGATCGGCCGCAAGACGGCGCGGCGGCTTGGCAAGGCCGGTATAACGAATGTCGGCGACCTGCTGGACTGCGATATCGACGAAACCGTCCACCTGCTGAACGCGAGCCACATCGACGCCGACGCGATAGCCGACTGGCAGGACCAGTCGCGCCTGATGATGGATGTTCCCGGATTGCGGGTTCACGATGCACAGATCCTTGTCGGCGCCGGAATCCGGTCGGCCAGCGATCTGGCAGGCGCATCCGCGCGCGATGTGTTCCTGGCCGCGATGGACTTCCTGACGTCGCCTCAGGGGGACCGGGTGCTATGGGATGATGCCCAGTTCGAGGAAGAGGAAGTCGAAGGCTGGATCAGCATGGCGCAGGCCAGCGCCGGCTGATTACATCCCGCGCGGAGACAGGCCTGCGGCGCGGTAGATCGCGTCAATCGCGGCCATGTTTCCGACAGCATCCCGGCCGCCCGTCAAGGCGTATGTGCGCCCGGCAAGCACGTCCACAACGTGTGCAAGCTGGTGGTCATACGTGGTTTGACCGGGGGCGGTGACGGTGCGGGACGTGCCGCCCAAGGTGGTGGTGATGGTGTGGCCGCGGTGGGGGTGGACCGGGTTCCTGATCTCGAGCTGGCCCTCTGTGCCATCGACCCGGATCCAGGCGTCGAATTTCGTGTCCGGTGCCATCGTCGTATGGATTGATCCGGTTTCGCCGCCCGGAAAGCGGAATTCGGCTTCCATACTTGTGTCGACGCCCGGCCGCTCGCATTCCGCCCGGGCTGAAACGATTTCGGGTTCGGCGCCGACCAGCGTGCGGACCCAGTGGACCGGGTAGCAGCCAAGATCCATCAGCGCGCCGCCGCCGACGTCCAGCGTGTGGCGCAACTCGTCGGTCCGGTAGGGAATGGTCACATCGAATGCGGCCTCGACACGCCGGATCGTGCCCAGCCGGCCGCTATGCACGATGTCGAACACGCGCTGGAAGGCGGGGTGGAAGCGATAGTGGAAGGCTTCGATCAGGATGCCGCCGGTGTGCCTTGCTGCGTCGGCCATGCGGGCGGCTTCTGCCGCATTCATGGCAAACGGTTTCTCGCAGAGCACGGCCTTGCCGGCCTCGAGCGCGGCGATGGTCAGGTCCGCGTGGCGATGCGGGGGCAGGGCGTTGTAGATGAGGTCAATGTCCGTGCGCGCGATGAGCGCCTCATAGGAATCGGAGATGTCAGGGATGCCGTTTTCGGCGGCGTAGTCGCGGGCGCGCTGAGCGTCGCGCGCGGCCACGGCGACGGTTTCGCAATCGCCCCGCAGGCTGGCCGGTTTTATGATGGCGGCAGGTGCAATTCTGGCTGCGCCGAGGAGTCCGATCCGGATCATTGGGAGTGCCTTGTTTTCATTCGTGCCGGGCGTGGGCCTGTGGATAGGGGTAAACTGGAAGAGCCCGCCTGTTTACCCCGACCTAACAGCGCTTAACCCTCTTTCGCAAATCAAGTGCGCGCGCGCCACTGGCGGTAACCAATCGGAAAGCATGTAGGAGGTTAATGGGGGTTCCGGAGCCATTAATCCTAGGAGTGCCACGCTAATGCTGAATGATCTCATTGCGCACATCGCTACAATCAATGGACTCTCGGAATCGACTGCTAAAACGGCGCTGGGGATTGTGTTGAATTCAGCTGAGCGACAGGCTTCCCCCTTCGCACCGGCGATGTTCAAGACCATTCCCGGCGCTCGCGCACTTGCGGCCCGCACAGGGTCTGAGTTCGGCGAGGCGACGGGCATCATCGCCCGCCTGATCGAACAGACGCCCGGCGGCAAGCGCGTCGTTGCCCAGTCCATGATCACCTCGCTGCATGCGATTGGTCTCGATCACAAGGCCATCGGCCACCTGCTGCCGTCGATCTCGGCCTTCATGGAAGAGACCTATGAGATGACCGGCTTTGGTCATCTGGGAGACCTTATCGGACACGACATGGATGCAGAGATCAGCGCGGCCAAGGCAGCCTGATCCGGCAACTCACCGCAGCACCATTCAAACAGAGCCGCCCGGAAGGGCGGCTTTTTTGTTGCCCGTGGCTGCGTGCGGGGCCGGCATGGGCCTTTTCAATGCGGGCGCGGATGGCTACAGCGGTGCCTGCTGACATGAACGAGGAGACGTGATGCGAACCGAAACCGGACTGCGCGCCGACGAAGCCTTGGCGCTGGACCTGATGGCGGCGATCCGTGCGGACGCGGAAGCCCGCTGCTCACCTGACAGGGTGGAGCTTGTTTCGGTGACGCTGGATGTCACCGGTGCCGATGTTCACTGCCAGCCTGTGTTCACCGCGCGCATCGACCGGAAAACCCGCACCGTTCTGTTCACCGGCGGGGCGGCCAGATGCGGCGATGATATCGTGATGAATGCGACCGCCGTCTACCGGATCGTATCCGCCTAGGCCTACATCGGCGTATCGCGCAGTTTCATCAGGTCCGGGAATTCCGGGTCGCGCTTTTCAGCGCGGGCAGCGAAGGCTTCCTGCATGTGCGGGGGCGGGATCATGCCGGCATTCCACACGCCGATATAATCGAGCGTGTCGGCCGTGTTGTGGTCGCGGCCATAATTGATGAGCGTCTTGCAGCCGGTGACGGTCAGCGGGTCCTTCGTGGTGATCTCCTTTGCTGTCGCCAGAACATGCGCAACGCATGCCTCATGCGTGTCGAAGACATCATTCACGAGGCCGATTTCCTTGGCCTTGGCCGCGTCGATGCGCCGGCCCGTATAGGCCATTTCCTTGACCCAGCCTTCGGGGATGTAGCGCTGCAGGCGGGGGAAGGTGCCGACATCTGCCGTCATGGCGATATTGGTTTCCATGATGGTGAAGAAGGCATCCTTGGTGCACCAGCGGATGTCGCCGGCCGAGATCATGTCAATCGCGCCGCCGATGACGCCGCCATGCAGGGCGAAGAGGACCGGCATGCGGGCCTCCTCCAGCGCGTTGAAGCTGGACTGGATCTGGCGGATGTTCGAGCGGAAGGCTTCAGCCGCCACATAGCGGTCCGCCGCGCCGCCGCCTTCGCCGGACCCGAAGACCGCGAGGTCCATGCCGGCCGAGAAATGCTTGCCAGTCGATGAGATAACGATGCAGCGGGCGCGCGCGTTCATGTCGATGTCGCGGACGATGGCAGGCAATTCGTTCCAGAACGCCTTGTTCATCGTGTTCATCGCCTCGGGGCGGTTCATCCTGATATGGGCGACCTTGTCCTCAATCGTGACGGCGAAGGCTTCATAGGTTTTCTGCAGCATGGATGCGTTTCCTCGATTTTGCGGGAGACTAGCACAGGGCGGTTAGAGGGCCAGATGTGACGCCGCGCAAGCCTCAGGCGTGGAGCACCCGGCCTTGTTGGGGCGAATGAGGAGGGCCAGCCTTTGCTGCGTCTGGTCCGGCAGCTGTCCGGTCCCCAATTTCAGTGCGGCCATGGCTGTTGGTTTCCTTCACAGGGATACACGACACTGTCCTTGTTGATAATGCCGAGTCGTCGGCCCGATCCGTTTCAGTACCAGGACCAGCAGAAGGTCACGTGCGTGGCCAGTGTCAAAGGCTAAACCCCGGCGGGCAGGCGCATCTACTACAAGGCGCATTTTAATCGAAGCAGTGCGGACTCATCTGCTCCATCAACAAGGAGCGGAGCCATCCGAACATGCGCACATCCCTATGGACATTCGACACGGTCACTGTCGACCTTGAAGACAGGGACTGCTCGGTCAAGGCGGTCCATGCGATCAGCCTGACGGAGGTCACGATCGTCTTTCGCCTGACAGACCGGCAGCTGAAAGGGTCACCCGGCAAGCTCAGGAAGGCGATCGAAACACTCGCAACCGACAAGATCCTCGATCTTGCATCCTTCCTCGACCAGATGCCGCCCGGCTGATCCCTCAGCGGGGACCGAACACGACAAGAGCGAGAAAGCCGGCGAACACCAGGCTCGCCGTCACCCAGATCCATTTGGGCAGCGGCGGCGGCACATAGTGTCCGCTCTTGTCATCATCCCATCCCATGCCGGTGAACCCATTTCTGCAAATGCGTGAATCATGATCAGCTTGAATCATGAGACAGAAGCATGCCAGCATTTTTTCAATGATCTTGCTCCTGGCCGCCTGTGGGCAGCTGAATACAGATGCGGGCCGCACCGTCCCGGCGGGCGATCCTTCAGACCGGATTGCCGGTGTGGCGTCCGTCATTGACGGGGACACAATCGAGATCCACGGGCAGCCTATCCGCCTCTCCGGATTCGACTCGCCCGAGCGCGGGAAAACCTGTGCCGGCACCAATGTCTACCAGAGGGCAGCTCTTTACCTCTCCGACCAGATTGGAACCCGAACGGTGACCTGCAACAGCACGGGCAAGGATTCTTATGATCGCGCGGTCGCCACGTGCCGTGTCAGCGGCGCTGACCTCGGCGACCTTATGGTCGGCGGCGGCTGGGCCCGCGACTGGCCGAAATACAGCCAGGGCGCCTATGCGGATGCGGAAGTACGCGCCCGCGCTGCGCGCAAGGGAGTTTGGAATCTTGAGTGCCCGGATGACCTCTGGGGCAATCGGAAATATGACTAGGGCGGTTCTGCCAATGGCTGAACCGCCCCAGAATATGCATACCATAACGCTCAAAGTTGTCCTGCCTGTCGATGTCCGCCGGAGGGTCGATGAGAATCTGATCGTGCCGGCCCGGTGCGCCCCGCGATAAGTCCGCAATCGCTTGCGGCAGTGCGGACAGGCGCGAAGGCAGGGATGCTACTAAATCTATAAATGCATTAAAACTGAAGCAATAAGTGGAAAAGTGGTCTTTAATGCACTATAAGTGACGCATTAAAAGAATTGTATTCGAATTTATATAATGCTTCATATATGGCTCACAAAATGCATTAAGTTGGAATTGGGCTGCATAAATGACGCATAAGATTGATTTTTCAACAGCATCCAGCGGTGCGCTAATTGAAGCGCTTTGCAAGCGACTCGACGAGATCCGGCTGAGCCGCAATATCAGCCAGGCAGATCTCGCGGCTGAAGCCGGCGTCTCCAGGAGCACACTCACCCGGCTTGCCGATGGCAAAGCCATATCGCTCGATTCCTTCATCCGGATCATGCAGGCCTTGCGATTGACCGATCACCTGGCTGCCCTGTTGCCTGACCCCGCCGTCCGACCCGTCGACCGCGTACGTCTCGAGGGGAGCGAGCGCCAGCGCGCAAGCGGCAAGCGAGCCGCCGCCGCGAAATGGCGCTGGGGCGACGAGGATTCCCAGGCATGACCGATACGGCCCGGGTCATTCTATGGGGCAGTGATATCGGGGCTGTGACCTGGTTGCCGGATCGCGGCATTGGGGTCTTTCAGTATACACCTGAATTTGCCGCCTCCGGCATCGCCGTCGCCCCGGTCATGATGCCCCTGACGGACTTTCCCTACGAGTTCCCGTCGCTGTCGCGCGAGACGTTCAAGGGTCTGCCCGGCATGCTGGCTGACAGCCTTCCCGACAAGTTCGGCAATACGCTCATCAATGCCTGGCTGTCGCGCCGCGGCCGGGAACCTGGAAGCTTCACGCCCGTCGAGCGCCTGTGCTATACCGGCACGCGCGGTATGGGCGCACTCGAATTCAAACCCTTGATGCGCGACGCGCCCACCGTGTCGCGACGGATCGACATTGATGCGCTCGTTGCGCTCGCCAACCGTGTCCTGGACGACAGGATTGCCCTTGAAGGCAAGTTCACTGGCATCGACGACCAGCAGGCCATCGAAGACATTCTACGGGTCGGCACGTCGGCAGGCGGCGCGCGCGCAAAGGCTGTCCTCGCCTGGAACCCGCAGACCGGCGAGTTCCGGTCCGGCCAGGCGCAGGCCGGGGAGGGGTTCAGCCAGTGGCTGATGAAATTCGACGGCGTGCATGGCAATCGCGACAGGGAACTGGCTGATCCGCAGGGCTTCGGCCGCATCGAGTATGCCTATTCCCTGATGGCGCGTGCCGCCGGCATCGACATGGAAGCGTGCCGGCTGCACGAGGAAGGCGGCCGCGCGCATTTCATGACCAGGCGGTTCGACCGGACACAAACCGGCGCCAAGCTGCATATGCAGTCGCTTGGCGCGCTCATGCACTATGATTTCAACATGGCCGGAGCCTACGCCTATGAGCAGGCGCTGCAGGCGATCCGGCGCCTGCAGCTTCCGATGGGTGATATCGAGCGCCAGGTTCGACGCACCTTCTTCAATCTTGTCGCGCGCAACCAGGACGACCATGTCAAGAACATCGCCTTCCTGATGGACCGGGATGGCACCTGGCGCCTCTCGCCCGCCTTTGACGTGGCCTATTCCTACAATCCGTCCGGCGCCTGGACGAGCCAGCACCAGATGAGCGTCAACGGGAAGCGCGACCTGTTCGAGGTCGAGGACCTGATCGCCTTTGCCGGCACCGGCGGCGTCAAGCCGGCCAGGGCCAGGTCCATCCTGGCCGAGGTGTCGCAATCTGTTGCGCAATGGCGTCTTCATGCCGAGGCGGCAGGTATGCCCGAGGGCGATATGGAGCGGATTGAGCGAGCACATCGCCGCGACCTGCTGGTCCAGGCGCTGTGAGCCATCGTGAGAACTGAGGTCCATGACGGCGTCCGTGCGGTTCACGAGCATGCCATGCCGGAGACCCTTCACACACTGGACGATTGCAAAGAGCAGCTGACCGGCGGGGCAGAGAGCCTCCTCAGGCAGCGGCCCTAACCGGTCTGCGTGGGCATGTGGCTCGAGACATGAGTAACACGCCTGGCCTTGCCGCAAGTATGGATGCTGTGGAGAAAAAGTTCGGCCATGGAAGAAAGCCCTCGATGGGGTGTCCGCTTCCCTGAGGGCGAGAGCATGACGGGTTTCTGCCGGACTTTTCAGGACATCCTGAAAAGACCGGCCACGCGATTTTGGACCGCTACAAGGTGGAAGGACCGTCGGCCATGCGTGATAAGTCGCTGGGAGTTCGGTAGGGGAGTGAGTGGCTTGCTTTGCCGCTTCAGGTGGATCCTGGTCATTCAATTTCATCATTATCGCTTTGCCGTACGGGGTGCTGAGACTTTCTTCTGCCGCGTGACGTCAGTGTCTCGTTGAGTCTCGTAGTGCCCGGCGCATCAAGGAAAGCCCGGTGCTGGCGATGCGTGAGGGCGTATGACATGAGGCATGCAGGTGGGAATAGTGACGAAGCACCAATCCTGCCTGGATGTGTGGATCGCGTTTCACTTTTCGGCACAGGAGGATGCGAGCTATGACCGGCGGCAAGCCGAGAGCAGCGCGGGCACCTTCTGAAATGGATTTACGGGTCTCCGCGCATTTGCGGGCGCACCGTCAGGCCTGCAGCATGACGCTCGTGGAGCTCGCCGGGCTTCTGGGTATATCGCACCAGCAGTTGCAGAAGTACGAGACCGGCATGAACCGGATTTCTGCAGGCATGCTGTACGAGGTGGCAAAGCGGCTCGACGTGCCTCTTGCTGATTTCTTTGCATGCGAGGAGGCAAATGAAGACGATTTCGTCTCGCAGTCACCTACCACCTGAAGCGAAGTGACAGTGCCGCGCGCGATCCAATGAAGGGCGCCGGTTGCGCCGCACAAACTCTCATGCCCCGTCGCTGGGATGTCAGTGCGCAGTAAAACCGTGCTGCATCAGGATGTTCCCGAATTCTGTGACGTGCCGGAACTGCATGCGCTCCTGTGGCCAGAGATGCGGCATGGACGCAGAAAATACAATCATAAGAGGAAAAATTTGAATTTGCGCCAACCGGCTGTCGAGGCGTATCCATCTGTATAATAGCGATATAGTCAATACTACTCCTCATTATGCGAGGTTCAGGACATCTATACCAAAAAGTATGCTAAGGTAGAAAATTCAGAGACCGAATATTGATTAAGGCGCCCCATGCGGCCAGAAAATTGGAACAATCTAGGCCGTGCCATTCCTGCGCTGCGGAAAGAGCTGGACGCTGAGGACGTTCTCAAGATTCTGATCGCGCTGGCCTGTGTCCTCGCCATGTCGGTTCTGGGTGCATTCGGTCCTCTCGCACTGAAACTCCTGATCGACGGACTTTCAGCTCATGGCACAAACAGCTTTCAGCAGAAGCAGGGTCTCCTTCTGGCTGTGCTGTTGGCATCCTATGTGGCCGCGCAGGTGCTTGGCCGGATCGCAGCTGAGGTCAGGATGTTCCTGTTCGGGGCCGCCGACCAGGCAATCGCCCGCAAGCTCGGGCGAAAGGTGTTCGCCCATGTGATAGCACTACCTCTTTCATTCCACCGTGAGACGTCGACCGGTGCTTTGACGCAAACAGTCGAAAACGGCCTGCAGGGGTTGCGGCTTGTCATGCAACATGCCTTCTTCACGATCCTGCCGGGCGTGATTGAAGTCGTGCTCATGAGCCTTGTCATTGCCCGTGTGCTTGACCTTGCTTTCCTGGTCATATTCAGCGCCTGCGCCCTCGCTTATGCGATCGTCTTTTCTGCAGGCGCGCGGACAATCATGAAGGCAAGCCGCGCGATCTCCTCGGCTCGGATTGAGGCGAATGCAGCGCTGGCCGACAGCCTGCTAAATGTCGAGACCGTCAAGTCATTCGGGGGGGAGGGGGCAGTTACGGGTAGATTCGACGCAGCCCTCGCCCATGCGCAAGCACGCTGGCGATCTTTCTATCGCGCGCGGTTCACGAACGGACTTCTCATCGCCTTTGTGTTTTGCGCGGGCCTGACCGCGACACTCTGGCTTGCGATCATACAGGTCCGATCCGGTGCCATGACGGTCGGCGATCTCGTGCTGGTCAACACCTACATGCTCCAGGTTGTCCGGCCGATGGAACTGCTCGGTGCCGGCGTGAGGGATATCGGCCAGGGCACAGCGTTCGCAGAGCGTCTGCTCGATCTGCTTGATACGCCCCTCAGGGAAAAGCCAAACGACGGTGGAGCCAAGGTCTCTCCAGATGCGGCGCTGCCGGCGATCCGGTTCGAGAACGTTTGCTTTGCATACAAAGCGCAGCAACGTGTACTCGATGGCGTGAGCTTTGACATTGCGCCCGGTTCCACAACTGCAATTGTGGGGACTTCAGGCGCTGGCAAATCGACCATCTGCCGCCTGCTCTTGCGGTTTCATGACCCGGATTCGGGCCGCATCCTTATCGACGGCATTCCCATTTCTCATTATGCGCCAGCAGACCTGCAGCGGCTGATTGCCGTGATTCCCCAGGATACAACGCTCTTTAATACCAGTCTGGCCTCCAATATCGCCTTCCCTGACCTCGACGCTGCGACAGAGGAGGTCGAATGGGCCGCACGACTCGCCCATCTCGGACACCTCATCTCGGGCCTTCCCGACGGTCTTGCCACGATTGTTGGCGAGCGAGGCCTCAAACTATCAGGGGGCGAGAAGCAACGCGTTGCCATAGCCCGGGCCATGCTCCGCCACCCGAAATTGCTCATCGCGGACGAGGCGACTTCAGCGCTCGATTCAGGCGCCGAAGCGAGCATCCTTCGCAATATTAAATCTGCAGCGCATGGAACAACCACGATGATCATCGCCCATCGTCTTTCCAGCATTATACACGCCGATCAAATCATCGTCCTGGACAAGGGAAGGGTCGCCGAAAGCGGCTCCCACGAAGACCTGCTAGAAACTGATGGTCTATATGTAGCACTTTGGAGAGCTCAGAATCGAGAATCTGAACCGAATGAAACGTATAACAATATAGACGGAAATGATTAGCCCCCCTTCAATGCTTCAAGCATTTTCTGGGTCCGGACCAATTGCTTGTCATTCATATTCGCGAGAATACCATTTATACTGCTAAGCGTTTCTCCTCGAGCGCCAGACGGAAATGACTTCGCGCCCAACAGGGCTTGTGGGGAGACACCAAGTGTCTGGGCAATCTTTTCTACGGTTTCAAATAGCGGCGCTGAAATGCCGCGTTCTATTTTCCCGATAGTTTCTCGCGAGACGCCAACCTCGCCAGCTAGTTGTTCAAGAGTCCAACCTACTGCGCGCCTGTGGTGTCGAACGTTGGCCCCAAATATTTTTTGAAGTTCCATGGATCAACTCTCCTCCGCGCAGAGGAAGGTGAGCCGCGGTGCGTTGCGAGAAATAGGAACTTTACATTTTTAAAAAAGAGAACTACAACTTTACATTGTTTCAATGTGGAAAGTAGGGTGCGTTCTCTTTTTGAGATCGCGGAGACTGAATGTCCGAAGCGCGCAACGATTCTCACTTCTCAAAGCCAGACCTGAGGGGTTCGTCCAATTCTCACGAAAGTGGCTCCCGTTCGAAACCTCGGAAGTCACCAAGTCTCATAGATTTCCATCATGAGCCTGGCCACCTAGTAGGTCCTGAAGCCCTGAATTATATCTTCCGGCTCCACCACAGCGAACTTCTCCGATTCAGCCGTACACGGATTGGTAATTCCGATGATGCTGAAGATCTCGTCCAGGAAGCCTTCATCTCGGCAGGGCGTGCCTACAGCGACAAGCCCATCCAGGAATTGCGACCTCTCCTGTTCACGATCCTACGAAATCTGACCCGCGACTACCTGAAGTCGGGTTATACGCGGAGCTGGTGCGACAGTACCGACATTGGGGCGCTGGGCGACAGGCTGGCCTGCTGCCAGACGATGACGCCGGAACAGCAGGTTCAGGATGCGCAATTGCTCGCGATTGCGGAAACAGCCATCGCGGGGCTCAAATCTCGCGAAAGACAGGCGCTACTGTTGCATCGACTGGAGGGATTGACCCATGAGGCCATTGCAATTCGTCTCTCCGTGTCGCCAAGAACCGTCAGAAGTGATATAGCCTCCGCGCTGGCAGCCATCGCGAAAGTCCTTTCGCATTCCGGCGGCTGGCGTCCAGATGCGGCTGAGTGATCGACGTGATGACAGATATTGAGGAGGACACGGGCAGGCTAGATGCCGCCGCTCGTTGGTACAGCGAACTCCAGCGCGAAGACGTCGAGGTCGAAACGTGGGACGATTTTCTCGCCTGGGAACGTGATCCACTGAACGCCGCAGCATTCCGTCAGATCCAGGCAAGCCTTACTATCATTGACCGGTCACTGCGTTCGGGCAGCAGGTCTGCGGGATCAATTCCACCGATCACGACGCCATCGGGATCAACATTGCGCAAGCGCGCCTGGCTATCCGGCCTTGCGGCGGTTCTTTCTTTCGCAGCTCTTGGCTGGTGGGTTGCAAGTAAAAACACGAAAGTTGAACCCGAGACCTTCACGACACTGGTTGGGGAGCAGCGGACTGTCACGCTTTCTGATGGATCTACGATAACGCTCAACACGGATACGTCGCTTGAAGTGTTGTACACAGCTCGCGAGCGTCGGGTCGGCCTCAGACAGGGCCAAGCCCTTTTCGAAGTCGCAAGGGCGGACGTGCCATTCCATGTCGACGCGGGCGGCAGTCGTACCACGGCACTCGGAACACAATTCGACATCTACGCGCAGCCAGGCCAAGTGGCCGTAACCTTGCTGGAAGGTTCTGTTGTGGTTTCCGCCTCAACTGAGCATGAGAGGGGTTTCGTCAGTCCAGAAGGCTCAGACACCGCTGAACCAAAGAGGCAGATGCTCACACCTGGCGACAGGCTAGAAATCATGCAGGACGGATCTCGAACCCTGTCCAGAGTGGAGCCTGCAACTGCGGTCCAATGGCGCAGCGGCGTCCTTCAATTTGATAATGTCACACTCGCAGAAGCCGTCGCGGAGCTGAACCGCTATTCGGAAACGAGGATAAGTGTACCCGATCATGGCCTTGCCTCAGAACGCCTGAGCGGAACCTTCCCGACAGGTGAACCTGAAGAATTCGTGTCGAGTCTCGCGCTATTCTTGCCAGTCAGGCCAGAGCGATCCGAAAATCTGATCACACTTATGCCCATAGATCCTGATTAACCATGAAACATTTTTCCTGGCGGATCGCTGAGATTGCGACCAATCCGATCTCCTGAAGAAATCAAAAATTCTTGAAGCTTTCACTGTTTGCAAGTTTTAAGAATCTTTTTGAGCTAGTTTCTTCTGGCCATTAGAGATGCCGGCTTTTCCGATTGCCGGTTTACGGATACGCAACTAGCGCGTCTTGTTGTCGGCATTGACGCGCGCCAGTAAGGCCTTGTCAATCGCACCCTGAAGCAGGGATATCTAACCCGTATCAAGCGCGGGCTCTGTGCTCTGGGTCGTGCTTACTCACAAGGTTTACCTCACCCATACGCGGTTGCTCTGGCTCTCGTGCCGGGCAGAGATGGCGCCTTTTAGACGACTCAATTATTTCACGGCTGAATTCCAAAAGCGGCAGTTCTCTTGCTGGCTTCTTTCGCAACGCGGACTGATTTTGCTTGTCCGGCCTTTCAATTATGCCATCGCAATTGGTGCGTTCACGGATCTCGTTCGAAATATCAGGTGTTGGATAAGGCCTCTTCCGGCTTATCGGACGACAAGACTGCCACATCTTCTTTCCCGCTCGTTGAACTTGGTGCGCGTCCGGGGTGAAGCCCTGACGGGGGAAATTAATCCGGAGGGGAATATGTTCAACAAGGCACAATTCAACGCGCGGCTGTTCAGCGCCGCGGCAGTATCCATCATCCTGTCGACCGGCCTGACCGACGCACATGCCGATGCGCTCTCACCAGGAGGCCAGGTCGAATTCGACATTGATGCACCCATGCTCGCAGACGCGCTCCGCGCGTTTGGTACGCAGTCGGGAGCGCCCATCCTGTTTTCCGAAGCGTTGGTCGCAGGGCGCAAGGCGCCGAGGCTCAACGGAAATTTCGTGCCGACGGATGCGCTGGACCACCTTCTTCAGGGGAGCGGACTTGAAGCGGTCAAGGGCCCGGGGCGGGCTATCATCATTCGGGCGCGGGCTGGTGCACCAGTGCAGGCACCTCCGCCAGCGCGTGCGGGTCAGGCGGAGACACCTGCACAGACCCTGACACCTCCTAGCGTTGCCGAGCCAGACGATGGCACATTGCGGGTCGATACTGTCACTGTCACGGGCACAAGTTTACGCGGGATATCTCCAGAAAGTTCGCCTTTGCAGATATACAGCCGGGAGGACATCCTTGGATCGGGTGTCACAACGACAGAGCAATTCATACGGACATTGCCGCAGAACTTTGGTGGCGGGTCCAGCGAGTTCGCGCCCGGCGGCCTGCCCAATGACATCAATTCGCGCCAGAACAATACGTTTGGCACCAGTGCCAATCTCCGCGGGCTGGGATCGCGCGGGACGCTGGTCCTGCTCAATGGCAACCGTCTGGCTCCCACGTCAAAGGTGGGCGACTTCGTGGACCTGTCCCTTATTCCAGTCTCAGCACTGGAGCGCGTCGATGTCCTGACCGATGGGGCGTCTTCAATCTATGGCGGAGACGCTGTAGCAGGCGTCATCAATTTTGTCCTCCGCGACGATTTCGAAGGGGCTGAGACCAGCGCTCGGTATGGCTCCGTGACCGATGGCGACATGAATGAGTACCGTCTCAGTCAAACGCTCGGTACAGCTTGGGGGAGCGGCAACATTCTCGGCACTTATGAATATTTTGACCGCGGAAATCTGACACTCGCGGACCGCCCGAATATTGGCCTCCCTCTGCTGACGGATGGCGAGCCGGTACCGGACACGGGCGCGGTCGACCTCCTGCCACAACAGCGCCGACACAGCGCTGTTGTGTCCGCGCGGCAAGCCTTCGGTCCAGCACTCGAACTCACTGGTTCAGGGCTCTATTCAAAGCGGGATGTGGTCAGCCATTCCATCCTGAGTTCTGCACCGGGATATAAGCAGATCTACAACACAGATTCAGAATCGCTCTCCGGGAGCCTCGGGGTCGACTATGAACTGGCCCCAGGCTGGTTTGCTGCCGCCGATGCGACCTATAGTCAGATCCGTAACGAAGAGACGCTGACATTCTTTCTGACGCAGGATCCGAGTGTGGATCAGACGGAAAGTCGGTCCGATCTCTGGTCGCTCGATGCTCAGATCAACGGCGATCTGCTGAATATTCCCGGAGGTCGGATCAAGGCCGCGCTCGGAGGTCACTTTCGGCGGGAATCCTTCACAAATGAGTCGCAATCAAGCGGGGTGAACCGCGATGCTGAACGAGATGTGTCGGCTGTCTATGGTGAGCTGCTCCTGCCGATAATCGGAGAAGGCAACTCGCTGCCATTGGCAAGGCGTCTCGAACTGAACCTGTCAGGCCGGTTCGATGATTATTCCGATTTCGGCAGTAGTTTCAGCCCCAAGGCCGGGATTCTCTGGTCGCCTGCATCGGGACTGAACCTGCGCACCTCCTACAGTGAATCCTTTGCGCCGCCTCCGCTCGGAAGGGTCGGCGCGCTCGACAGGACGGGAAGCGTCTCGCCCTACCAGCTTATTCTCGACCGACTGGGTTTGCCATTACCGGATGCCTCGCTGGCCGGTGTTGACTATATGGTTCTTGGTGGCACCGCAGAAAATCTTGATGCAGAAGAGTCACGCACCTTTACAGCGGGACTGGATTACAGTCGTGACGAGGGTAGCCATGCATGGTCAGCAACCGCCAACTATTACGACATCGCGTTTGACGGGCGCCTCGGCAGCACACCCGTGCCGGGGAATGTGAATATCAACGCCGCACCAGGCATTGCATTCACGATGCCCGGGTCCCTTCCCGACGGCACTATCATTTTCAATCCGTCTTCGGAGGAATTGAACGCAATCCTGGCAGGATTGTCTCATCCGGTACGGCTCAATTCAGGGGCAAGTCTGGACAATATCGCAATTATAAATTCGGTAAATGTCGTGCGCAATATTGCGGAAACACAGACCCGGGGGCTGGATGCACAGCTCACCTACAGTGCCGACACCCGGCTTGGCCGGATCTCAACGGGGCTGAACGCGAACTATATTCTGGAATTTAGCGAGCAAGCCGCTGCAACGACACCGCCAGTCGAAACGACGAATACACTCTATAATCCTGTCGATCTGAAGATTCGGGCAAATGCCGGAATTCACCGGGGTGGGTTCAAGGGCACGCTATTCCTCAACTATTCTGACAGCTACCAGACCGATACAACGGCTGATGCATCCGATATCGGGTCATGGACCACAGTCGATGCTGCCTTGTCATACACATTCGAAGACCGGGCTGGATGGCTCGATGGTGCCGCCGCCAGTCTTTCAGTTACGAACCTGTTCGACAGGAATCCACCGTCGGCACCGTCGCGCGGTTCCTTCCTGATCTCGGGCTTCGATCCGACCAATGCATCACCGCTTGGCAGATTTGTGGCGCTCGAATTGCGCAAGCGTTTCTGACCGGCCGCGCGTCGGTGCGCAGCAAAGCGGCGCACCCGTCTTTCAATTCCCGAACCTGGTAATGCTCATCATGCTCAGCCGTTTCAGACATTCGCTCATTCTCTTCGTCGCCAGTGTGGTCTTCTCCTGGTTTTCGGCCGCTCTGGCTGAGGCCCGTGCCTTTGGGCTTGACGACCTTCTGCACATGGAAGGGCTAGGAGCAGCTGAAGCCGATCCGCGAGGCAAGTGGATGATGTTCGAAAAAATTCGGCCCTATGACGAGATCACCGACTACAGCTTTCGGACCTATGCCTACCAGAAAAGTGGTCATCAGATCTGGCGCTACGATCTGCGCGGTGGCGGCGAGCCTGAACGGCTTCCTGGTCTCGATCCGGAGCCGCACACCTACCTCCAGGGCTTTTCTGCCTCAGGCAAGTATCTCCTGCTGATGCAGTATCACTCGGGTGCGCTATCTATGCTTGCTTATGAGATGAACAGTGAGACGGTCCGGGCGTTCGAGAAGACGCCAGCCTTCAGCCGTTCAGGTGAGCATAATCCGGTCTGGATCAGCGACACGGCCTTCGTATTCGCGGCCCTTCCAGACGGGGACCTGCCGGCCACTACGAGCGTGCGGGCGCGAACCGGAAAGGCTTTGGCCGAGGGTTGGAAGGACGCCTGGAGCGGAGAGGCTGCGACAGCTGTCGAAGTGCGTACTTATGCGGAGGATCAGTCAAATCAACCTGAGGCCGGAGAACTGATCGTCGCAGATGCCGACACAGGCCGTGTGGAAGTGCTGGCCGATGGGCTCTATGCAGACCTTCGTGTATCACCTGACCAGAGGTGGCTTGCCGGTCTGGCGGTATCGAAACCGCGACCGGCCGATCCCGATCAACTGCTCGTCCGCGAACCGCGCCGTTACAAGCTGGTTGTGTTCAATCTCGAGACTCGGCAGGAAGTCCATCTGGCAGAAAATCTCGAATTCTATCCCTATACGATCACATGGTCGCCCGATGGCCGGCGCCTCACCGCCTATGGCTGGGAGCGCGACAAGGATGCGGCAGAAGGCAGATTTCATGTCATCGATATCGCGGCGGGCTCCGTTACCCGTTATGACCATCCCGGGCTCGATCTCGTCTCTGAGCGTGAACGCGGATGGCGGCAAAGGCCGGAACGAGCACTTTTCATCGGCGACAGGTTAGCCGTATTTGCGCGACGTGCGGCTGCGGGATCTGATCCGGCCGGCACCTTCACTGATCGCAATTTCATGCAGACCGGACTTGCCCGCGCCGATTGGTACACACTGGCAGTGGATGGCAAAGTACACAATCTGACAGCGTCGCTGTCGGATGTGTCAGGCATTCCGGTCCATGCAGGCCCTGGCCACGTCACGCTGAAGGCCGCTGACGGCGTTTATCGCTTTTACAGGGATGGTGGTATGCGGCGCCTGGGCCCGGACCTCGATGGGCAGCTGCAGTTGCTGACGCCAGGCACATTTGCAACGCGTAGCAGCGTCATCCGGCCGGAATTCAGCACTGAGGCACTTTTCTCCGTAAACGGGGCGGGAGGAGCCAGGATCCTCATGCTCGATCTGCGTGAAGATCAAAACGTATCGCCGATCCTGATCGACGCCCCGGACAGCCAAGCCTCCCCTCTGGCCGGAAGTCTTGCCGCCGGGTCCGTGTTGTTTCGAACCGAGAACGGGCCCCAGTCGCATCTGTTCCTTGCGCGCTCAGGCCCGCAACAGCGTCCCAAGGAGATCATGCGCATCAATTCGCATATGGCAGGGCTCGATTTCGGTGAGTGGAGAATCCTGTCCTACAATTTGTCGGATCCGGAAGGACTCCTGAAAAACCAGACCGTGGAGAGCTGCATACTTCTGCCTCCGAATTTCGATCCGCAGGCGCCGCCACCTTTAATCGTGGATATTTACCCCGACATCGGGCCGAGTTGCCGCAAGGCAGGACCGCAACTTGCCTATCCGGATCCGGATTCGCCTTATGTATGGGCCAGCAAGGGCTATGCCTACGCTCGGCTCACGACCCCGCGAGAGCTGATCCGAACTGAAGAAGGTCCGATTGCCGGAATGGATGAGGTAATCGGGGCAGGGGTCGATGCCATTCTCAAGGACAGACTTGCCGATCCCGAGCGTATCGCACTTTACGGGTTCAGTCAGGGCGGCGTGTCTGCGCTCTACGTGGCGGCTCATTCAGATCGATACAAGGCAGTGATCGCGGCAAATAGCTGGGCAGACCTGTTCAGTAACTATTTCGGGTCCGCCGGAGTGTATTCCTACCTGTATGGATCCTTCGGGGCGTTTGGCCGGTATGACGCAACAAGCGGCAGCGATTTCGGTATTGGCCGCACGCCCTTTCAGGATCCGGAGTTCTATTATCGCAATTCGCCCGTATTCCTCGCACCGCAGATCGATATTCCCGTCCTCCTTCTCCATTCCGACATGGACGAGTTCTCAATGTCACAATTTGACGAAATGTATGGCGCACTCTTACGAGCGGGAAAGGATGCCCGCTACGTCCGGTATTGGGGCGAGGGCCATGGCCCATCAGGGCGAGCAAATATAAGGGACATGTGGGAACGGTTTGACCAGTTTCTCAGTGACACTCATGTTGCGCCTGAGAATGGTACTATGCCTGCCTGCCAGGCGTGTCGATGATCCTGGTCCAGGTGCGTAACCAGGCTTCAATAGCGTATGTGACAAGGAGGCTGCGACCGAGTCCGTGAATGCCGAAATTTTCGCGGCGTGTCATCCTCTCAAGCTCATCCCTGTCCATGAGACCAAGCTCTGTGAGTGCGCCGGAGCGGAGAGCTTTCGCGAGTGTCTCAGAGTTGGCTTCGAGAAATTCCATGAAGTATCCGGACGCGCTGCCTTTTGTCATTCTGCGCCGAATGCTGTCCGGTATCATGTCACGGAAAGCCTCGCGCGCGAGGCCGCGGCTCTCGCCGTTTGCTGAAAGAAGTGAGACAGGCAGGCGCAGGCAGAGCTCCATGAGTGGCTGGGAGATCAGAGGATGCAAAACAGCCATAGTCTTGGGCCGCGTCGCAGAATCTGCAACCTGCACCATATGGTGGAGAGAGCTGACTTGCAGGAATTTGGCAGGCGGCAACGCCTTCGCGACGCTAACCCATTCTGGCAAGGCGACGTCCATGCTGGCGCCCGCGTGGACGAATGCCGCCATTGTCATCTGTCGGTGGCGGATAGCAGTTTGCATGGCGCTTACGCGCCGACCGAGAACAAGGCTCGGTAGGCAGGCGCGAAGAACTTCCCAGATTGATCGCTGAGAGAGCTGTGATGAACGAAGCAGGGCGGACAATGTGTCCGCAGATAGGCCATGAGCCAGAACATGGTCAGCGAAAGCCAGAGGTGTCCTGTGCTCCAGGAAAAGATGATCGCCTCCCTGGCCGGTGAAGAGTGCCGCGCGTATGCCAGAGGGAGTATTCCCGGCGGGTGACGGCGCGTCGCCGATAAAGGACCGGTAGGGCCGGGCCGTTGCGGGATGACTTGTCACATCCGGCAGGAAATTGCTTGGTCGAACACGTATTACTTCAAGAGGGACACCTGCAAGGGTCGCTGCCGACCTTGCATAATTTTCTTCCGACAGATCGCCGGATTCAAGACGATAATGGAGTGCGCTGATATCATGCGTACCAGTTGCGCGGATTAGACAGGCAAGAACGATAGCCGAATCGAGCCCGCCCGAAAGGCTGACATTGATCCTGTCGAAGCGCGATGCCCAGGCCTCAACAACCATCCGGCTGGTCTCCATGAGATGCCTTGCCGCTTCCCTCTGGTCTGGCGTGGAGACATTTGCGGCGATGTCTCTTGGGTCCCAGGCAAGATCTGCTTTTCTCCTGGCGGAACTGATCTCAAGTCGTTCGCCGCCCAGCAACTCCCTGACCTCGTTCAGCCCGGTCTCCCCATTCTGAATTTTGTCATAGATGCCCAGTTTCGAGATGAAGCTGAGATTCAGGGTAAAGGCGGACCTGTCGATGAAGCTGCAGTCCTGGAGATGGGAGAAGACGAGCGTCACGCCGCATTGATTTGCATGGAAGCAGGGCATGGAAGCGGTAGGATCCCTGATAATGACGAAGCGGTCGCCACAATCCAGGAAGGCTACGTAGCTTCCCCAATAATCCCTGAGGAGTACATCGCCTCGAGAGCGGCAGATGCGTGACGACAAAGCGGCACCGATTGCAGCAAAGCCTCGTGCTGACAGGGAGTTGCCGAATCTGTCGAACAAATTTCCGAAGATGGCACCACCGACACCGTCAGGTGCGCTGGGCAAGGCAAGGATGTTGCCGTCATAGGGGGCACGCGCGAAGTCAAAGAGTGCAAAGCCTCGCCGTGTGAAGTGGGGGTTTGGTTCGAGGCTATCCGATGCCATTCGTGAGCGGATGTCCAAGGCCGATGCTGTCGCGACCGGATCGTCTTCGTCCCAGATCATCGCAAAATAGGAAAGCATCGTAGTCAGGATCCTACACGGACATGATTTTTTTGTATTCAGAGACGTGGCCGAGATGGTCATTGAGGACCATGCCGTCATGTTCGATCCAGCAATGGGCACTGAAAGGGAGCGGTCTCACACCAAACTCCCAGTTGGCACTCACGCCCATCAGGGACAGAAATTTGAGAAGAACCAGACTGCGGAAGAAGCAGGCTTCGTGGCTGGTGAAGACGTAAGGCGTGATGCTGTGAAAGCGCCATGTCAGATCCTGAATCTCTTCCGCTGAGCGAGACGGCAGAGCGACTGCCATCCACTTTCTGGCGGAGGCAAGCGTCTGCCCCAAGTGATTGTTGCGCCTGATATGCGTAGCCACCGCAAACGCATGCAGAAATGCGGCTATGGTGCGACATTGCAAACGCGGTGCAGCATCTGGTGACAGATCGTAAAGCGACGTACGCGGATACGGACGGACCCGGGGGCTCAGGTCTAGTCCTTCGGGCTGATGCCGCGTAATCAACTTCATCGCCAGTAGGCGGTGCGCGAATCGAGTAGCGGCGTCAGAAGTGCTGGAACGATCGTCAGCCTGACGGATCTCGGCAAACCAATCGTATTGTTGGCCAGTAAACCGGAGGTAGCGATCCGAACTGCAGTCAAGCAGAATGTAAGACGTTTTGAATTCGCACACGTAGACATGCGGGCTCAGGGAATAGCGACGCCTCGACATGGTCAGGTCTTGGACGTATGCAATCTGCACGTGCTTTGTCCCTCCAGCGAAAGCGGGGACGCAATATCGCGTCCCCGCCATTGTTTGCCGGGCCTATTCGCGGCTGTTGACGCTGCCCTGGTTGAACTCGTCACCGAGGGGGCCGATCCCGCGCGTTTCCTCGGAAACCGACCCGAGGTTGACTGGCTCGAAGGCGTCATCCTCAAGATGATCATCTGTGTGCGTATTCATGACTGTATCTCCTTTGATCTGGGGCGTTGCCGGATTGGCAACAAGTAGAAAATGCATCCTATTTAAGGTAGAGTCAATAAGGGGAAATATGAAAAAAACGTTATAAAACAATGATTTAGGCGCGTGGCTCCTCAGCCGCCGTCCTGAGGCCAGGCGGCGCCCAAAAGATTTTCCGGTATCCGGCTGGATACCAGTCAGTTCGCCGAACCGGGCTCCTGGCTCTCGTCCAACCAGCGGTCTGCGAGATCCACCTGCGCGGCGGGCAAGGGGCCGTCATCGCCAGGGCACGCCAGCGAGATCGGAACAGGCGATTGGCGCAAGAGTGCTGCTGCCTTTTCACTGTCTCCCTGCTTCAGGGCCTTGTCGGCGCGCGAAAGGGCGTAATAGGCGCGGGTGTACGGATCGACTTGAAACAGCGCCGGTGAGCTGATGACTGAGGCAAATCCTTCATCCGGTGTCTGCCAGCCCGGCCCATAGGTTTCAGCAAGATAGCGTTCGGGGTTGTCAGGGATGTTCCAGGTCGCGCCCTTGAAGGATGCGGTCTTCAGGCGGAAGGGCGTGAACCGCCAGGCCACGTCACCTGTAAGCCGGCCGAGGCCGCAGTGCAGGGCGTCGCCAGAAAGCTCATACAGGAAAATGTCTACCCCAATGCCCTTGACGGTGAGCGCGAAATACCGGTCTGCGGGGCGGGCGCGCCGGGCAAGCACGAGGCCGGAATGGTCGCGGATAATCCGGGCCACATCAGCCGCTCCATCCTGGCTGGCAAGAATGCCTATATCCACATCACGGTCATGGGCGAGCGGCTGGCCAGCACGGTAAAACCCGAGCAATGTCCCGGCAGCGAGGAAGAACGGAACCCCGGCCGCATCGAGGATTTCACCTATGCTGCAAAGCGCGCCGGCAGCCGTATCGGGGCTGAAACCGGCAGGCAGGCGTTCAGGCCCAGGGCCGCGCCGTCGCGATACCGCGCATTGCTTCTGGCGAAAGGCCTCGCGAAAATCTCCAGTCTCATACCGCGCTCGGGCAAGACAGTCATGAACCGTCGCAGCGTCCGGGAAACGTGAGGCATTGCCAGCGATGAAGGCGATGGCGGCCCGCCCGCGATGTGCGTCCAGAAGCGCTGCGGCGCAGCTGGTAAAGAGGCGGGCAGCAGGCTGCCCGCGCTCGCAAAGGCGCACCAGCGCATCTGCGGCCTGATCGATGGCGTGGATGCGCTCGTCCTCATGCGGCGTGATGTCTGCGATCGATTGCCAGGATGCCCAGGCGTCCCGGCTGTTGGACGTAACCGCTCGGAAGGCTGCAAGGGCCTCCTCGCGCTGATCAAGCGCATCGAGGGCAAGGCCCCGTCCATGCCGGGCCTGCAGATCTGCCGGATCGAGACCCATAACCTCATTGAAACAGGCCAGAGCCTTGTCCGCCTCTCCGGTGCGTAGCCAGGCTATTGCGAGCGACAGCACAATGGGACTACGTCCTGGCTGGAGGCGATTGGCGAGCCGCAGGGCAAGGATCGCATCACCTGGCCGTCCTGCCGCCAGGCATTGCTGGCCCGCCCGCAGGCATTCCTGCCAGGTGACGGCCATGGCCCGTTTTTCCGGATCGGATCCTGCCTTGCGAGGGTTCATGGCAGCCTCTCGCCTGTGAGCAGGCTTAGCGGCAGGAAACGCACACGGCAGGGACGTGTCGCCGCTGGCGCTTCGCAACCTGCCCTGCGGTACCCTTTAGGCACGCTCGGCGGTCTATTCGGATCAGGGGCTCTTCCAGTGAACATGGTTCTCTCGCGCGGCGAATGTGCCTGGTATCGCAAGCAACATGCATGTCGCTGACTGAAGCGGCCTCAGGCCGTAATCAGTCCTCTTGCTTGCCGTCCCGCCGGAAGATCCCGTTCGCTGCAAATTGCGGAGTGTCACGTGATCATGAGCGGTATTGAATACTGCTGCATTAAACCATAGGTAGGAAATTTATGCAACATGACATGCGTGCTGCGGTACGTCGGCGCCCCTGCTGATCCAGGGGACCTGATGTTCCGGCGGCGCCAGGCAAACGAGGTTAACAAGAGCGAGACAGGTTCCATGCGCGACTATGACGGGTCTGCCGTCCTTCAGGCCATCCAGCTGATACTAGCGACGACGACGAGTGCCGAGACGATCACGGCGCTTGCCAGCTTCATCGAAACCTATGGTTTCGAAAGGATTTTCCTCGGCCAGCTCGTCAATCCATTGAATGTTCCGTTAAAGGACATTCTGTATATTTCGAACTGGCCGGATGAGCTGAAGGCCATGCGGCGAAGCCGGGCAGCAATCCTGCATGATCCGATCGCCCTTTGCGCCCTGCGTTCGAAACGCCCATTTACCTGGGCTGAAGCGCGTGCTCATGCATCGCGAGCCGGCAGGCGGATCGTCGACACAGTGCACGATTATGGCCTCAAAGATGGCATGATGTTCCCGATGCATGCACTCGAGAGCGTGTCGGGTGGCGTGTCGCTGGGCGGCGGCTCGAAATCCGACCTGTCTCCGGTCCAGGTCGCCGAACTGGAGATCGTTTGCCAGGTCGCCTACTACCACCTGGAATCCATGCATGGACCGTTTCCCTATCAGAGGGTTGCCGAGCTCACAGCCCGGGAGACAGAGTGCGTCCAGTTTGCAGCCGCGGGCAAGTCAAACTGGGAGATCGCGAGAATACTCGGGATCCAGGAAGACACGGTGAAGAAGACACTTCGCAGGGCCAGTGACAAATTCGAGGCCGTCAACCGGGCTCACCTTGTTGCGAGCGCGATCGCCCGCCATCAGATCTTTCCCTGACAAGTCCCCAAAAGGGGACATTACACGGACCCGTCGCCGCGAAATACTCATCCTGACATCTAGTCAGGAGGCCAGCCCATGTTCAAGATTATCACACCGGATATGCACAGCGAGCACCAGGACCTGCTCGATGCCATGCATCGAATGCGCTACCGTGTCGTTGTCGGCGAATGGGGCTGGGACATCCCGGGCATCCAGCCTGGGTACGACAAGGACCAGTTCGATACCGATGCGACTGTCTATGTCATTGTCCGCACGCCAGAAGGAGAGGTCGTCGGAACATCAAGGCTTAATCCCACGATGCGGCCTCACATGCTCAGCGACCTCTTTGCCGACTATTGCAACCTTCAGCCCTATCCGGTCGGCAAGGATGTCTGGGAATGTTCTCGCTTTGTCATGGACCGGTCGCTGACAACCGGTCCCGTCGATGATTTCCGCGTCCGGTGTCGCATCGGGCTCGGATTGACCGCATACTGCCTCGACAATCACATATCCCGGCTGAGCTGGCTCACGCACCAGAAGTTCTTCAACCTCGTCCAGAAGGTATGGCATACGGAACCTCTCGGCCTGCCAAGACGGAATGGAGATGACTGGGCCTGGATTCCGGCCGTGTCGCGCATTGATGAAGCAACATTCGACCGCCAGCTTGACCGTTTTCGCAATGCCGAGGAGATCGTTGCCCGGTATTCAGGGACCAGGCAGGCCTCTGAACGAAGTCATGTCGCATGAGCGAGCCGAATCTGCCGCTTCCGACACCGGCGCAGCAGGCGACGTTCACGCGCGACGGCGTCGTTTGTTTGCGGAACGTTCTGGCGCCTGGTGAAATTGAGCACCTGCGCCAGGCCGTCGCGCGCCAGATGGACGATCTGCGCGCATCCCCGACAGGCTATGACTTTGAAGTCCTTGCCCGCCAGGTCTGGGACAATGACCGGCCCATCGACACAGGCGCTGCAGAACGATTCGACATGGAGCGCATGAAGGCACTGGTGCGGGCCGACAAAAGGGCTCGCCCGCTGCTGGAAGAGGGCTCATCCGGCCCCGAAGGGATGTTCTTCTATGATGTCGCTGCCTGGAAGCACGACCGGGGCGTTCGGGAAGTCGCTTTTGATTCAGCCCTTCCCGGGATCGTCAGCAGCCTGCTGGATGCACGTTACCTGAACTTCTGGGAGGACACGACGTTCGTCAAGGCGCCGCACACACGCCAGAAAACGGCCTTTCACCAGGATCTCGCCTATTTTCAGATCGAAGGCGAGCAGTGCGTGATCGTCTGGATACCACTTGACCAAGCCGACCTTGAAAACGGCGTGACACAATATGTCCGTGGCTCTCATCTCTGGGGCCAGACATTTGCGCCAAATGTGTTCGTATCCCAGACCCCGATCAGTACGTCGCCCGAGATCCGCTGTCCGGATATCGAAGCAGCGCCAGAGCTTTATGACATTGTCTCGTTCGACGTGGAACCGGGCGATGTGATCATCCATGACGTCAGGACCGTGCACGGTGCCGGTGGCAACCGGTCAGATACCTGGAGAAGGGCCGTGTCATTCCGGTATTGCGGCGATCGCATCCGCTATCGCGACCGCCCTGGCGCCATCCCCCAGGCTGGCGTGGCGCATGACCTCAGGGACGGGGATCGGCTGTTCTCAGCAGATTACCCGGTCGTCTGGCCGAAGCCCTGGCCGGGCTTTCGTCTTGCCGAGGCTTTTGATATCCAGAATCCCACCAAAGGCGAAGCCTGACGAGGTATAGTAAGCTTCTGGCATAGGTTGTTCGACGTCGCGTGTTTCGCACACTGTCGTCACATGTGCGTGCATTGTGTTGGATAAGCACCTGCCTCAAGTCTCCGCCTCGCCGCCATGCGTGCGTGATCGACACAGTCTCGACCTGCTTTCTGATTCGATCTATCGTTGACGACATAGATAATCAGGATCGGCAGGATCCAGTGGGAGGAGGACGGTGAAAAAGCCATTGCGAAAGGCAACCGCGACGCGTTCGGTAACCGATGTGGACCGGCAGGTCGGAGAGAATGTGCGCAAATTCCGGATCGCCCATGGGATGACCCTTGTCGATCTCAGTGAGGCGCTGGGTATCAGTCATCAGCAGCTCCAGAAATATGAAACAGGCAGCAATCGACTGAGTGCCGGGGTCCTGCTGAACGTCTCCCGTATACTGGCTGTCCCGCTGGCGGACCTGTTCGAACGTCTGCCATCTCGCAATGTGGGCCCGAAGTCCTCAGCCGACCAGTCACGCGAGCTTTGCCGCCAAGTGATTGACCGGACACAGTCGCAACAGACACTCGACTTGATGGCCAAGGTGTTGAAGGTCATTTACGACAGTGCCGGCAAGTGAGGTTGACGATCTGCTCGTGAACCGTTTTGGCGTCAGCATCAGCCAGGGCTTTCCAGACCTGGCAGAAAAAGTATGCCTAAAACGGAGCGTGTCCCTGCAGGCGCGAGCGAAGAAGACATGTTTGAAACGCCGCACCTAAAGATATGACATGTTTTGGTCGCGGCCCGAAAGCCTCAGGCAAGGACGGATTCGGCCTTGTTGGGACGCATGAGGAGGGTGGTGATCGCATCATCCACGCTGATCTCGCCTTCAATCACGGCGGCGACGGCCTCGCAGATCGGCATGTCGACACGATGCTGGCTGGCGAGGCGGCGCAGGACCGGGGCGGTGGCGACGCCCTCGGTGACGCTATTGCGGGCCGCCAGAATGCTGTCCAGCGTCTCGCCCCGGCCGAGCGCCAGGCCGCAGCTCATATTGCGCGAGGTTTCCGACGAACAGGTGAGCACGAGGTCGCCTAGGCCCGACAGGCCGGACAGGGTTTCACGCTCTGCGCCGAGCGCCAGGGCAAGCCGGGTCATCTCGGCGCTGCCGCGAGCGATCAGTGCCGCATGGGCAGAGCGGCCAAGGCCCTTGCCGAGGGCAATGCCGCAGGCGATGGCGAGCACGTTCTTTACCGCGCCGCCAATCTCCGCGCCGAGCAGATCGCCCGCCAGATAGGGGCGGAAAGTCGGTGTCGAAATAGCCTGGATCAGCTCGGCGCCGATGGCCTCATTCTCCACGGCCAGCGTCACGGCTGTCGGCAGGCCCTTGGCGACATCAATGGCGAAGCTGGGGCCTGACATGACGGCGGGGCTGGCCTCAGGGAGTTCGTCGGCGAGGACTTCGGTCATGAACTTTCCCGTGGAGAGTTCGATGCCCTTCGAACAGAGCACGACGGGTGTGCCGGGCGCGATATGGCCCTTCAGGGCGGCCAGTGTCTCGCGGGTATGCTGGGCCGGGGCGACCGCGAACAGGGCGTCCTGATCGTAGAGGTCAGCCAGGCTCGTCGTCGCCCGCAGGCTCGGTTTCAGGGAAACGCCGGGCAGGAAAACCGTGTTCTCATGGGCGGAATTGATCGCGGCGGCCACCTCGGCCTCGAGGCACCAGAGGATGACCTCCTGCCCCTCGCGGCACAGCATCTGGGCGATGGCCGTGCCCCATGCCCCGCCGCCGATTACGCCTATCCTGTGGAAATGTGTCGTCATGCACCGACCTTGGGACATGTTCGAAAGAGGGGCAAGCGTCCAGCGCGCAGGGCGCTGCAAATGGGGGACAAGTCCCCATGCCGGAGGCCGGGAAATGCACGAAAGACACACGTAAACTGCCCGGTCAGAGCCCGGATACGGCCGGAAATGCATGGAAGAATTGCCATCTTCCGGACCGGCGGATGAGTGGGTCGATGCAGCCCGGCTGTGCAAGAGAAGTGATTATGATAATCATTCTCATTGCTATTGCGAGTCATTCTCAAAACTGTTAGGCGGGCGGTCCTGATCGGGCTGAAGCGGAGACCTCCCCCATGGCAATGAACCAACCATCGCAGAAATTTGCAGCACTCGCCGCAGGCGTCGCCCTGTCAGCGCTTGCCGCGCAGGCGCAGGAGGCCAGTGGGGCCGCCAGTGCGGAATTGCGCCAGGCAACGGTGATCGTGACCTCACGCGCCCAGCAGCTTTACCGGGTGGAAGAGACGACCACGGGCAAGATGCCGACCGACCCGATGCTGTCGACGCAGGCGATCACGGTGATCAATTCCCAGCTGATCGAGGACCAGGGCGCGCGCGATGCGCAGGACCTCTACCGCAATATCTCCGGCGTCAGCGTGTTCAGCTATGCCGGCGTCACGGCGCGCGGCTACCGGCAGGAAGAGAACTTTTTCGATGGCCTGCGCGGTGACCCCTATGCGGGGTTCTCCGTGCCGCAACTGTTCAATGTCGAGCGCGTCGAGTTCCTGAAAGGGCCGGCGGGCATGCTGTATGGCGCCGGGGCGCCGGGCGGCCTGTTCAACTATGTTACCAAGACGCCGAGCGAGGTGTTCGCGGCATCGGCCTCCGGCGTGGTCGGCACCGAGGGGCGCAAGGGCGCCGCGTTGGAAGTGACCGGCGCGCTGCCGCTGGAGGGCGCGGCCGGGCGGCTTGGCATTTTCTACGAGGACCAGCACGGCCCGCGCCGCAATGCCGGGTCGGAAACCAATATCCATGATGGCGGCCTGAGCTTCGATCTCGGCTTTGCCGACCTTGTGCTGCAGGCGACACGTTATGAGCAGAAGCTGGACGGCAACCGCCTGCGCGGCGTGCCGACTGACGATCTCGGCAATTTCCTGGCCGACCGGCGCTGGAACCATAATGAGCCGACCGATTTCCTCGACCTTGAATCGAACGTGCTGCAGGCGAAGGTCATGGCCGAGCCGGTCGAGGGGCTGGCCGTGGATTTCGGCATCCGCTGGAATGACGGCACCGAAGTGCAGAATTACCACGAGCCGTTCGGCCTGTTCGATTCCAATGGCGACGGCGTCGCCGACAGTTCGCGGCGCCAGTTCCGTGACCAGCTGCGCCAGACCGAAAGCCTGTCGCTGGGCACCAATGCGGTCTGGTCGGCCGATCTCGGCCAGGTGCAGAACCGGGTTCTCCTGGGGGCCGACTGGTTTACCTCCGACGCCTATTTCTCGGGCGTCTCGTTTGCCGGCGGCACGACCGCCGAGCCCGGCTTCCCGGCGCCGCTGAGCCTGCTGGACCCGCAATATGGCGAGACTGATTCGACGACCTACCTGCTGCCGCCGATGCGCGTCACCGAGAACCGCCAGACGCGTTATGGCGTCTATGCCCTGAACGAGGCGACGATCGGCCCGGTCATCGCCGTGGTGGGCGTGCGCCAGGATACGTTCGAGGACAAGAACCTGATCGGCGGCGACGTGTTCAAGGATGACGCGATGACGTGGCGGGCCGGACTTGTGTATCGCGTGCGCGATGATGTCTCGCTGTTCGGCCAGTGGGCCGAGAGTTTTGAGCCACAGGGCATCAGCAGCCAGAACCCGCTGGCAGGCGGACCGTTCGAGCCGACCGAAGGCGAGATCCTGGAGGGCGGCGTCAAGACCGACCTGTTCGGCGGGCGTGTCCAGTCGACCGGGTCTGTCTACCAGATCACCCGTACCAATATCCTGCAGGCCGACCCGCGCGGCGATGTGGACGGGGACAGCGTGGACGACATGGTCGCCTTCGGCGAGATCACCAGCGAAGGGTTTGAAGTGGATGTTACGGCTGACATCACGCAGAACTGGGTCGGCACGATTTCCTATGCCTATAATGACACGCGCATCACCAGGACGAATAACCAGACGACCCTGAGCAATGCCGTCGGCGACCGCTTTGCCAATGCGCCCGAGAACACGGTGGGTTTCTGGACGCGCTACCAGGTGCCGGTGCTGCACACCGCCTTTGCCTTTGGCGGCGATTATGTGGACGTGCGCCGCAGCATCAGCGGGCAGAAGGTGCGCCCCTACATGACGTTCGACGCATCGATCATCTACGAGATTGATGACTGGCAGGCCCTGCTGCGCATCGACAACCTGTTTGACGAGACCTATGCGTCGAGCGGCTTCATCGACCGGACGGGGCACTTCCCCGGAGACCCGCGTTCGGTGTTCCTGGAAGTCACGCGCAAATGGTGACAATGGTCCGGCCAGTCAGACGCAAGCGAAAGGGCACGCGCCTCTGGTGGCGCGTGCACCAATGGGCGGGGCTGCAGGTCTCGCTGTTCCTGGCCTTTGTCTTCCTGACAGGGACGCTGGCGGTGTTTTCCTACGAGCTGGACTGGATGCTGCGCCCGGCCATGTGGGTGTCACCGGCGAGTGCCGAACGCCCCGTCAGCTGGGGTGAGATCGGGGCCGCTGTCGCCGCGCATGATCCGGAGGCGCGCATCGTGACACTGAGCGCGCCGCTGAACGGCGCGGCGGCGGTGGACGCGGTTGTGCGGGCCGATGGCGAGGCGCGTCATGTCTATGTGCATCCGGGCACGGGCGCGGTGACCGGCGAGGGGCCATGGCTGGGCGTGCAGCGCTTCCTGCGCAACACGCACCGCCACCTGATGCTGCCGGTCAGGTTCGGTGTACCGATCGTGTCGATTGCGACCATGCTTCTGTTCGTGTCGCTGGTGACGTCTTTCGCGGTCTACAAGAACTGGTGGCGCGGCTTCCTGCGCTGGCCGCGCGGACGGACGCTACGCGCCATTGTCGGCGATGCGCACCGGCTGGCGGGGATATGGTCGATCTGGTTCATCATCGTGCTGATCGTGACCGGGTTCTGGTACCTGTTTGAAATCCTTGGCGGCAATGCGCCGGGCGTGGAGCGGCCCGTGCCGCAGGCAGTGGAGACCTTGCCGCCAGCGGACGCGCTGGGACGGGCGCTTGATACGGGCATTGCCGCAGCGCAGGCGGAACTCCCCGGCTTCCATGTGGAAGCTGTGATCTGGCCGACGCCGAAATCGCCCATGTTCCATGTGCACGGCGCCAGCGGGCGCGCCATCCTGGTGCGTCCGCGTGTCGATTCGGTGTGGATTGACGCGCAGAGCGGCGAAGTGCTGGCGATTGTTGATCCGCGCAAGCTGAGCGTTCACCAGCGGATTTCGGAAGGCGCAGACCCGCTCCATTTCGGCACGTTTGGCGGCTATTGGACGAAGACGATCTGGTTCGTGTTCGGCCTCGGCCTGACCGGGCTCGCCCTCAGCGGCGTGGCCGTCTATGCGCTGCGGATCGCCAAGGCCGGTGGCGAAGCGCCGGGCTGGCGCAAGGGCCTCGTGGCCGGATGGCGCGGCATGGGGCTCGCCCGCTGGCCAGCCCTTGGCCTGACACTCCTCGCCTTCGTTCTGGCGCCTTTCGTGCTTTAGGCGAAGTCGAACGTGCCGACTTCGCCGTCAACGGTGATGGCCACCTTGCGGCCGACCGGGCTTGCGTCTTCACGCAGCACGGCGAGCGCGGCGGGGGTGGCCCGCGCAAGGGCGCGGCGACCATCGGCGAGGCGGGCGAAGATGATGCCGTTTTCGGGGCCTGCCTTGCCGTGGGTGACGGTGAAGGTTTCGAGCGTGGCCTCGCAATCCGTATTGCAGAGCGCGACCTGATCGGCAGGCTTTGCGGCAGGCAGGGCCGGGGTGAACGCCTTCGGCCGTGTGGTGGAATAGATGCCGGCGGCCTCCTTTGTCATCCAGCCGCCATTGGCGAGGATGAGGCCGAGCTCGCCGGGTGAATTGCGCAGCTTGCGCGACATTTCAGCAATTCCGTGCAGGGAGTAATTGTTACCCGGGCCGCCGAAGAAAGGCAGGCCGCCAGTCAGAGTGAGGGCGCGGGAATCATGCTTCCAGTCAATGCCGAGCGCTGCGGTCGAGGAGAAGACGGCGCAGGGAAAGCAGGAATAGAGATCGAAATGCCGGATGTCGCTGCTGGTGACGCCGGACTGGTCGAGGGCGCGGCCGAGGGCCTGTTCCATCGCCCATGAGCCGTCGATGCGGGGGCGTACCGAGATATGGTCGTCGCCCGCCTCGCCGCCGCCATGAAGGTAGACGCGGTTATCCTGCGGCACGCCGAGTTCATCGGCCTTGCTTTCGCTCATCAGGATGGCTGCGGCCCCCTGGTTGACGGCATCCTGCGCGATGAACCATTTCAGGAAGGGGTCGGCATATTCATAATTCTCGCGCGACGGCGTCGAGAGGAATTCCACGCTGTGCTCGACGGGAAATTGCGACATGGGGTTCTGCGCGGCGACGGCGGAGAAAGGCTGGAAGAGTTCGGCCATGGCGCGGCGGTGCTGGCTGCGGGTGCGGCCTTCACGGGCGGCGATGGCATTCTCGAACAGGCCGTAGAAATAGGCGGGCGCGACAAGACCGTGCTTGATCTCTTCCCGGCTGAGCAGCATCGGGCCCATGCCGCGATCCTCGAAGGCGTCATCGGTGCCGTCGGCCCAGTTGATCTCGAGCTTGTGGCGGCGGGCGCCCTTGGAGGCGCGATTGGCCTCGGAGCCGGAGATCAGCGCGACCTCTACCTCGCCGGCATGGATGCGGGCGGCCATTTCGTTGACCAGGGCCTGCGGGCTCTGGCCGCCGACGGTTTCGTAGATCAGGCGGGCAGGCCTGGCGCCCATGTCGCGGGCGAGCGTGCCGGGCAGGTTGGTATTGTGGCCGTGGGGATGGTGTCCGGCGCCGACGGAATCCTCGAAGATGCGGACGACCGCGATCGTGTCCACGGCCGCAGCGACATTGGCGGCGCCGGTATCGGCGAGGGCGGCCCTTGAGGCGTCGGCCATGAGGGACAGCGGTGAGGGGGCGCCGCCTGCGCCTGCGCTGCCATCCCACTGGCTGAGGCTTTGTCCGGCACCGACGAGGACGGGCATGTCTCCCTTGGCCATGATACGTGCTCCCTTGGTCTGCAAATCTGTATCTGCAACGGGCTTAGCCTGCCGCGCGGCGCATTTCGAGACGGGACGTTGGGGAAAGCGCGCGGCGGAAATGCCTAGTCCGCCAGGAAGCCCTTTTCCTTGAGGTAGCCGAGGATTTCCTCGGCGGCCTCTTCCGGCGACTGGCTGACCGTATTGATGCGCAGCTCGGGATTCTGCGGCGCCTCATACGGGCTGTCGATGCCGGTGAAGTGCTTGATCTCGCCGGCGCGGGCCTTCTTGTAGAGGCCCTTCACATCGCGGCTTTCGGCGACCGCCAGCGGTGTATCGACATGGATCTCGATGAACTCGTTCTCGGCCATCAGGCCGCGGGCCATCTGGCGCTCGTCGCGGAAGGGCGAAATGAAGGACACAAGCGTAATCAGGCCTGCATCCGTCATCAGGCGGGCGACGTTTGCCACGCGGCGCACGTTCTCCACGCGGTCGGCATCGGTAAAGCCAAGATCGCGGTTGAGGCCATGGCGGACATTGTCGCCGTCGAGAATGAACGTGTGCTTGCCGAGGGCGAAGAGGCGTTTCTGCAGCGCGTTCGCAATGGTCGACTTGCCCGAACCGGACAGGCCGGTGAACCAGAGCACGGCGGGTTTCTGGCCCTTCTGCTCGGCGAGGGTGGCCCGGTCGATGTCAATCGCCTGCCAGTGGATATTCGAGGCGCGGCGCAGGGCAAAGTCGATCAGGCCAAGGCCGACCGTGTCATTTGTCTGGCGGTCGATCAGTATGAAGCCGCCCATTTCGCGGTTGTCATCATACGGATCGAAGGCGATGGCCTGGTCAAGCGACAGCGTGGTGACGCCGATCTGGTTCAGTTCCAGCGTCTTGGCGGGCACGTCATTCAGCGTGTTGACGTCGATGCCGTATTTCGGCGCGTTGATCGTGGCAGTGACGGTCTTGGCGCCAATCTTCAGGAGGTAGCGGCGCCCGGGCAGGAGCGGCGTATCGCTCATCCACAGGATGCGGGCCTGGAACTGGTCTGACACTTCGGCCGGATCGTCTGCCGAGACGATCACGTCGCCGCGCGAGGAGTCGACTTCGTCAGCCAGCGTCAGCGTGACGGACTGGCCGGCGACGGCTTCGTCAAGATCGCCTCCTGCCGTGACGATGCGGGCAATGGTCGACTGGCGCCCGGAGGGCAGGGTCTTGACCCGGTCACCGGGTTTCACCGTGCCAGCGGCGATCTGGCCGGAGAATCCCCGGAAATCCAGGTTCGGGCGATTGACCCACTGGACCGGCATGCGGAACGGCGCGCCGAGGCGCTTGTCGCCAATCGGCACGGTTTCCAGGTATTCCATCAGGCTCGGGCCGTCATACCAGTCGGTCTCGGCAGACCGCTCCGTAATGTTGATGCCGGCAAGGGCCGACATCGGGATGGCCTGCACTTCAAGGTCGGTCGCCAGTTCGTCGGCGAAATCATAGAAGTCATCGACAATATCATCGAAGACTTGCTGCCTGTAATCGACGAGATCCATCTTGTTCACGGCCAGCACGAGGCGGCGGATGCCGAGCAGCGTGGTGATGAAGCTGTGGCGGCGGGTCTGAGTGAGGATGCCCTTGCGCGCGTCGATCATCAGGATGGCAACGTCGGCGGTGGAGGCGCCGGTCGCCATGTTGCGGGTATACTGTTCGTGGCCAGGCGTGTCGGCGACGATGAACTTGCGCTTGTCGGTGGCAAAGAAGCGGTAGGCGACATCAATCGTGATGCCCTGCTCACGCTCGGCGGCGAGGCCATCAACCAGCAGGGCAAAGTCGATATTCTGCCCCTGCGTGCCAACCCGTTTGGAATCGGCCTCCAGCGAGGCCAGCTGGTCCTCGAAGATCATCTTGGAATCATAGAGCAGGCGGCCGATCAGGGTCGACTTGCCGTCATCCACGCTGCCGCAGGTGATGAAGCGCAGGAGGGACTTGTCCTCGTGCTTTTGCAGGTAGGCGCCAATGTCTGAGGCGATCAGGTCGTCGGTGAGGCGCATCTAGAAATAGCCTTCCTGCTTCTTCTTCTCCATGGACGCGGCCTGGTCGGCGTCGATGACGCGGCCCTGCCGCTCTGACGTGGTGGTCAGCAGCATTTCCTGGATGATTTCTTCGAGCGTGGAGGCCGTGCTTTCGACCGCGCCGGTCAGCGGATAGCAGCCGAGCGTGCGGAAGCGGACGGATTTGGTGACGGCGGTGCGTGCCAGTTCGTCCGGCATCCGGTCGTCATCGACCATGATGTCAACGCCGTTCCAGTTCACGACCGGGCGGGGGGCGGCGAAATAGAGCGGGACGATCTCGATGCTCTCGCGGCGGATATATTGCCAGATGTCGAGCTCGGTCCAGTTCGACAGCGGGAAGACGCGGATGCTCTCGCCCTTGTGGATGCGGGTATTGTAGAGGTTCCAGGGCTCCGGGCGCTGTTTCTTGGGGTCCCAGCGATGCTCGGCCGAGCGGAACGAGAAGACGCGCTCCTTGGCGCGGGACTTTTCCTCGTCGCGGCGGGCCCCGCCAAAGGCGGCGTCGAACCTGTACTTGTCGAGCGCCTGCTTGAGCGCGGCTGTCTTCATCACGTCCGTATGCACGGCCGAGCCATGGGTGAACGGGCCGACACCCTCGCGCACGCCGTCCTCGTTGATATGGACCAGAAGGTCCATGCCCATTTCGGCGGCCTTGCGATCGCGAAAGGCGATCATCTCGCTGAATTTCCAGGTCGTATCGACATGCATCAGGGGGAAGGGCGGCCGGGACGGGTAGAAGGCCTTCATCGCCAGGTGCAGCATGACCGCAGAATCCTTGCCTACCGAATAGAGCATGACAGGGTTTTCGCACTCTGAAGCAACTTCGCGCATGATGTGCAGGCTCTCGGCTTCGAGCCGGTCGAGATGGGTCAGTTTGGCCAAGGGTCGTAACGTCCTTCGTTTTCGTCTTGTCGTCCTAGTCGCCATAGGATGGGGATGGAAGGCCGCGATTCACAGGAAACGCACTTGTAAGCAATGCTATACGCTCGGCCGCGTCCGGAGGAAGGCCCGTGAATGCAGGAAATACCCTTCAATTGTCGCAATTCCCAACAAACTGTCATTATTCAGACGGAATGCGGGGGTCTATCTACACGATCAGATTCGTGGAGGTAGAGTATGTGCGGGATTGTTGCGATTGCGGGAACTGAACCTGTTGCGGGCCGGTTGATCGACGGCCTGAAACGCCTGGAATACCGGGGCTATGACAGCGCCGGGATCGCCATTTCCAGCCTCGGCAAGATCGAGCGCCGCCGCGCCAAGGGCAAGATCGTCAACCTGCAGGCCCGGCTTGAAGAACTGCCCATGGATGGCACGACCGGCATCGCCCACACGCGCTGGGCAACACATGGCAAGCCGAACGAGACGAACGCGCATCCGCACATGTCCGGCGACGTGGCCATCGTGCACAATGGCATAATCGAGAATTTCCGCGACCTGCGGACCGAACTTGAAGCGGCTGGCTGTGTATTTGAATCGGAGACAGACAGCGAAGTCATTGCCCAGCTGATCGACCGGAACATGCAAGGCGGCATGAGCGCCGTCGATGCCTTCGCGGCGACGCTTGGCCAGCTGCAGGGGGCATTTGCCCTGGCGGTGATCTTTTCCGGCGAGGAAAGCGTGCTGATGGGCGCCCGCAAGGGCAGCCCGCTCGTGCTCGGCTATGGCGAGGGCGAGATGTATCTCGGGTCTGACGCCATTGCACTCGCGCCGCTGACACGCGACGTGACCTATCTGGAAGAAGGCGACTGGGCGGTGTTGCGCCCCGACAGCGTGGATATCCGCAATGCCCGCGGCGACCGGGTGAACCGTCCGCGCGTCACCTCGGCTGTGAATGACGCGCTGATCGAGCGCGGCGAGTATGACCATTTCATGCTGAAGGAAGTCCATGAGCAGCCGGAATCGCTGGCCCGCTCGATCCTGCCCTATATCGACCAGGCAACGCAGACGATCCAGGCCGGGGAGGCCGCCGAGCAGATTTTCGCAGACGCCGACCGCGCTGTCGCGATTGCCTGCGGCACGGCCTATTACGCCGCCATGACGGCGAAATACTGGTTCGAGCAGATCGCGAAACTGGCGGTCGAAACCGACATCGCGTCCGAATTCCGCTATCGCAAGCCGGTCCTGCCGGTGACGGGCCCTGCGCTGTTCGTCAGCCAGTCGGGTGAAACCGCCGACACGCTGGCGGCGCTGCGCTATTGCCGGGACAACAAGTCGCCCGCGATTGCCATAGTGAACGTGCCGGAAAGCTCGATTGCCCGCGAGGCGAAGGCCATTGTGCCGACCCATGCCGGGCCCGAGATCGGGGTCGCATCGACCAAGGCTTTCACGGCGCAGCTCGCCGTGCTGGCGGTTCTGGCCCTGTCGGCCGCCAAGGCACGCGGCCACCTGAAATCCGGCGACGAGGCGCGCTATGTGAAAAGCCTCCTGTCGCTGCCGCGCAAGGTGACCGAGGCGCTGGAAGCCGAAGCCGATATCAAGGCGATCGCCCAGACGCTGGCCAAGGCGAAGGATGTGCTGTTCCTTGGCCGGGGCCGGTATTATCCCCTCGCCATGGAAGGCGCGCTGAAGCTGAAGGAAGTCTCCTATATCCACGCCGAAGGCTATGCGGCGGGCGAGCTGAAGCATGGCCCTATTGCCCTGATCGAGCAGGACCTGCCGATCGTTGTCGTCGCGCCCTATGACGACCTGTTCGAGAAGACGCTGTCGAACGTGGAAGAAGTGCGCGCACGCGGCGGGCGGATCATTCTTGTTTCGGACGACAAGGGCATCAGACTGGCCGGCAACCGGGCCGATCATGTGATTCGCCTGCCCGATGCCGACGAGATCGCCATGCCGATCCTGGCGGCCATCCCGATGCAGCTGCTGGCCTATTTCGTGGCGGTCGCGAAGGGCACGGATGTCGACCAGCCGCGCAACCTGGCGAAATCCGTCACGGTGGAATGACCTTCACGCGGGCCTACGGCAATGAGTACCGGACCTACCTACTGGCCTTGCTGGACAAATCCGCCCAATAAGGCCGGTGTCACCAGTCTGGGAAGAAATGCCATGCCTGTTCCCGATATTGCACACGTCGAGGCCCGGATCATCGATCTCCTGAATGCGGAGGGGCCGATGATCGGCAAGGAACTGGCCGCAGCCTTGCCCGACATTCCCGTGCTCGCCCTCTGGCAGGCCTGTTACCAGAGCCGCGCGCTGCACGTATCCCACTTTGCCAGCTACTATCTGCGGTTTGACATAACCCGCGATGACCAGGTGCGGCTCAGCCCGTCCATCCTGCGCGATTTCCTGTCATTCTCGCTGTTCGGCCTGCCGGGCCAGCGTGACCAGATGATCGAGCGCCAAGGCACGCTGTCAAATATGCACCGCGAGATCAGCCGCGAGAAGATCGCGCTGGCCCAGCAGGTGATGAAGTCGCTCTTCCTCGACCTGCCGCGTGAAATTCGCTCGTCCATGTGCGCGTTCATTGCGGGCGACCTGGCGTATTTTCTCGCCCATAACGAGCCGCGCGAGCACCTTGTGTCGGGCGAGATGGTCAAGGGGTCGGATATCGACATCGTGATCATCCTCAGCGACAGCCTGCCGGATTCGATCCAGAATAAGATCGACACCGACATGATCGCCCTGAAGAACTACTATTTGCGGCATCCGCAATACCGCCACGAGATCGACTTCATCACGAAGCGCCAGTCGACCATGGAGCGCCAGCTGCAATACGCGGATATCCATGACAAGATTGCCAGCAAGATCGCCTATGAATCCATGTTCCTTGGCGGGTCGCTGACGCTCTATATGGAGGTGCGCGACGCGATGATCTCGACCGGCGTCGACCGCCTCATTGAAGCGGATTTCGAGCACGCGCTGAAGGATCGCAAGCACGCCATGCAGAAACTGCTGCTGGCATCAAGCGACGACATTGACGAGGAGACCCGCTCGCTCTTCTATTTTTCGCAGGAGCGCGTCGAGTTTACCTGATTAGGGGTCAGATTCAGCTGGTTTTGTAGCTGCGAAGCCAATCGATGAAGATGGGTATCCCGGTCTCGAGCGGGGTGGAGGGGGCAAAGCCATAGTCGGCAGCGATCGCCGATACGTCGGCATAGGTTGAATGAACGTCGCCGGGCTGCATCGGTTCGAACTGGATCAGGGCTTTCTTGCCGATCGACTGCTCAAGAATTTCGATAAAGCGCATGAGCTGTACCGGCGTATTGTTCCCGATATTGTAGATGCGGTGGGGCACATCCGTGACGGGCTTCATGGGCTGCAGCACGGTTGCGACAACGCCTGAAACGATATCGTCAATATAGGTGAAATCACGTTCCAGGTGGCCATTGTTGAAGACTTGAATGGGCTCGCCGGCGAGAATCTTCTCGGCGAATGACCAATAGGCCATATCCGGGCGGCCCCAGGGTCCGTAAACCGTGAAAAACCGCAGTCCGACCTGGCGTATGCCGTAGAGCCGGGCATAGGACTCGCTCATCAGTTCATCGGCGCGCTTGGTCGCCGCATATAGCGAGACGGGACTGTTGACGGGATCAGACTCGCTGAAGGGCACTTTGGTATTGGCGCCGTAAACCGAGCTGGACGAGGCGTAGACAAGCAGAGGTTGCTTTGCCGCCTGCCGCACCAGTTCCAGGATCGACAGGTGGCCAACCAGGTTGGACGCCGCATAGACAAAGGGATTCTCAAGCGAGTATCGCACGCCAGCCTGGGCTGCCAGATGGATCACGACGTCCACACCCTTGACGCCGGGCAAGGCGAGAAGCCAGGCATGGTCTGAAATGTCGAGACTGTGAAAGGTAAATCCGTCATGGGCCGACAAGAGGTCCAGACGGGCCTGTTTCAACGAGACCGGATAGTAATCATTGAGATTGTCCACGCCAATGACGCGAATGCCCCTTTGAAGCAACGCCAGCGATACATAATAGCCGATGAATCCGGCAGCGCCTGTCACCAGCACGGCTTCTGTCTTTGAAGAGCCTGACCGGTCGGCGTTTGAGATAATCATCTGTTGAATTCCTGTGGCCTGCCGCAGATAATTCTGCGTGGCTTCTAGAGCGCTTGTGTCAGCCCACGCGCTTTCAGGGCTTCTATCACGAGGCTGACATCCTGCGCACGCGCCTTGGACATGACCAGAACAGCGCCATCATGCACCGCAATGACCAGGTCTTCGACGCCGAGGGCGGCCACCAGCACGCCCTGTTCGGAATGAATTGTGCAATTCTCGGTGTCGATCAGCACCGGTTCGAGCTGGCCGCTGGATGTCTGCAGGTCGCCAACGGCCGGCCATGTGCCGACATCGCTCCACGCGCATGAGAGCGGCCCGCAAACGGCCGCGTTACTTGTATGCTCCATGATGGCATAATCGATGGAAATCGACCGCACGGCGGAAAAGGCCGTTTCGTCGATATGGTGGACCGTTCCGTCGGCTTGCGCCCTGTCGAGCGCATCCTTCACGCCGCGCAGCACGTCCGGGGCGTGGGTTTCCAGTTCGGCGCGCATCAGGTCAGCCGGGAAGAGGAAGATGCCCGCATTCCAGGAATAATTTTCATCGGCGAGGTAGGACAGTGCGGTCACATGGTTGGGCTTCTCGCGGAACGAGGAGACGGCAAAGGCTGACGGCCCGATCTGTTCGCCGGCCTTGATATAGCCAAAGCCGGTCTCGGGCCGGTCCGGCGAAATGCCGAAGGTCACGATACGGCCTGCCGCGGCAATCGCTGCCGCCTCGGCAATGGCTTTCCGGAAGGCGCCGGGATTTCCGATGAAGTGATCCGACGGCAGGAGAAGAACCAGTCCCTTCGGGTCGATGCGGCCAACAAATTCTGCGGCGACTGCGGCCACTGCCGCCGTGTTACGGGCGCAGGGTTCCAGGAGGATGGCGAGTGGCGAAATATTGTCTGCCTTGAGCTGTGCGTCGATCAGGTCGAGATAGCGCGCATTGCTGATGATAATTGGCGCGGCCAGGTCGAGACCGTCCCCGCCGGGCGCCAGCCGCGCAACCGTCTGGCGGAACAGCGACGTGTCGGACACCAGGTTCACGAACTGCTTTGGCGTACGTGACGTGGATACGGGCCAAAGCCGCGTTCCGGAGCCGCCACACATGATTACGGGATATATCTTCATGGACGAAAGCCGCTCCAGGTGAATGCGAACCGGGCGATGTCAGCAAGACTCGTGCCCCCGGTCCTTATTTCAGACACGCCTCAAAATATCCACCCTCGGAAGCGTGCACAGCCCTGCGCCTTCCCCGTGCCAACAGCTTTGGCTGCCTTGACACCCAGGGGCCGCAAAGCAACGCTTCATTAACGCGGTAAGAAGACCATCCAGCCAGAACTTGAAGGCCAAGCATCAATCAACTCAGGAGCGTCGCGTGTCCGGTCACGAAAAGAACTGCAGGACGTCGATCCGGCTTGTTTTGACAGCCGCCTTGCTGGTGCCGACCGGACTGATGCTGGGGGCATGTGCCGGCGGTGGCGGGGGCGGCGGCAGCGCCGTGACACCCCTGCCACCCCCACCTCCACCTCCACCCCCACCCCCGCCACCTCCACCGCCCCCGCCGCCACCCTTCCCGGCCACGATTGCGCCGCCGTCCGCCTTCGAGACGCGCGAGTACAGTGCAACGGTCGGCTTGCCGATGATCGGCGCGTCATCGGCCTATGCGATCGGCGCGACGGGGCAGGGCATCAAGGTGGCTGTCATCGATACCGGCTCGATCACCGATCATCCCGATTTCGACGGCGCCTCGATCACCACATTCGACGTCTGCGCCAGCACGGCCTGTCCCGGTTATGACAGTGCCGGGGATTCGATCACGCAGGTCCGCCAGCCGGGCGATATTGACACGGGCGGCCATGGCACGCTGGTCACGGGTGTGATTGCGGCCGTGCGCCAGGATGATTTCCGGACAACGGCCGATGACAACGTGGCGAACGGGATCCAGGGCATTGCCTATGAAGCGTCCGTCCTCGATATCCGCGCCGACTCGCCGGGCAGCTGTGCCCGGACCGGAGAGGATGAAGGCTGCTCATTTGCCGACAGCAGCCTCGTCAGGGCGATCGATCATGCCATCGCGCAGGGCGTGACCATCATCAACATGTCGCTGGGCGGCGATGTCGATACAGACCCGACCCTCGAAAACGCCGTGCGGCGGGCGGCCCAGGCGGGCATACTCGTCGTGATTTCAGCCGGCAATGATGCAGAACCGGCCGGGACGGACGACATGGGCAATCCGGTCGATGCTGTTGGCCAGACACCGTCCGAGCCGGCCTACATAGCGGGCGAGGCTGCCTCGCTTGGCCGTGTCGTGGCCGTCGGCTCGATCGATACAAGCCGAACGATTTCTGACTTCTCCAACCGCGCTGGCGAAGCGACAAAGAACTATTACCTGATGGCACCCGGTGAGGGCATCGTCACGACCGGTCTGGATGACGACATCATGTTTCCGGGCGATCCTACCAATGATGCCGATTCTGAGGGTGACTATTACCGTGTATCCGGCACGTCCTTCTCCGCGCCCTATGTGGCTGGCGCGCTGGCGCTGCTGCTGGATGCCTTCCCGAACCTGAAGCAGAACCCGGAACTGGCCTTGCAGATCCTGCTCGATACGGCTGACGATTATGTCGATGCGAGCCCCGACCTGATCACAGGCGCGATCGCGGGCGCGGGCGCGGATTCGGTTTCGGGTGTCGGCATCATGAACCTCGCCGAGGCGTTCCGCCCGCAGGGCCAGCAGACGCTCAGCATCTCGGTCGACCGCGTCAGCCTGGGCGAAGCGCTGGCGCCGTCCGGCGGCGCTTTTGGAGACTGGGCTTCCAATTCCGGCGCGTTCAACGGGCTCGTCTTCCAGGACAAGTATGATCGCGGTTTCCGGCTCGATGCCGACGCGACGGCGAAACGCCTGCCCAAAGGGCTGCTCGGATCGCGGGTGGTCGACATGAACACGCGGGCCGACTGGGCCGCCAGCCAGTCGCGCGCCGTCGCGGTGGGTGACCTCTCCCTTGCCTGGTTCACGCCGCGTGTTCAGGAAGACCGGCTGGCGCCGTATCAGGCAGACCCCGTCACGAATTTCCAGGCGGCCTACAGCTTCAATGGCGGCGAGGTCGAGTTCGGCCGGGGCGGCGGCATTTCCCGCCTCGCGCCGGATGTCACCCTGTTCAACGAGCCCGGGATCGGCAATGCCTTCTCGACCAGCGGCAACTGGGCCCGCGTCAGCCACGAGACCGCGTTCGGCCTGACAATGGACCTGTTCACCGCCACGGAGGAGACGCGCTCGCTGACAGGCGTCAGCCTTGGCCGCGATGCCCGGTTCTGGTCCGTCCGGGCCGGCATCTCGTCGGCTTCTGACACGCAAACCGCGCTGGGCGGCAGCCTGCAGGACCGTTTCGGCGAATCCGACCAGACGGACATGACCGCCTATTTGCTGGAAGGCGAATGGAACCCGTTCGGACGCCTGACCCTGTCTTCGGGCATGGAAATGGCGAGCGTCGATCTGCCGGGCATCGACAGCCGCGATATCTGGACCAGCCGCTGGTCGGTGGGCGCTGCCTATCCGACCGGACCGGGCGCGCTCAGCCTTGTCATTGCGCAGCCGCGCCGGGCCGAAACGGGCACGATCCGCTTCCTGGCGCCCACCGGCATGGACGAGCGGGGCTTCATCGTGCAGTCCGACATTGAGGCGGGCCTGACACCGAGCGGCCGCCAGATCGATTATGAAACCCGTTACCGGTTCAGACTGTTCGGCGACTGGACGGGGGAAGCCTCGGCGGCGCTGTCGACATCGCCCAACCATATCAGCGGTTCAGAGGATGAAAGTGTTGCCTGGTTCGCCGTGGGCACGAAATGGTGAGGCGCGCCGGTCTCCTGTCGCTATTGCTGGCGCCGCTTGGTGCCTGCACGCTGTGGAGCAATATGCTGGCAGCGAAACCCGCTGCAGACTGCCCGCCGGTCACCCGCGCCACAGCCTGGGTGGACCAGATGCCAAGGATTGGTTCGGGCGATCACAAGATGATCGTGGCGCTGTCGCTTGACGATGACCGCGCCTGGCTGTTGACGCCCGTGCCGTCCGGCACGCGCGGCCTGCTCACGCTCGAACTGTCGCCGGGCGGCCCGGCCGTGCCCGGGCATGCGAGCTATCGCGAACCCGCCGGCAAGGCGAAGCGCGAGGCGATCAGCATTGTCTGCGGCGGCGTAGAGCGCACCCGCATCACCCAGATCACGATCACGATGTGACGGCCCGGCGCCGAAGCGCCGGGCGCCAGCCTAGTTGATCAGGCGTTTGAGTTCGTCGATGAGGTCCGTCTTTTCCCATGTAAACGTGCCATCCTTGCCCGGCGCCCGGCCGAAATGGCCATAGGCGGCCGTGCCGGCATAGATCGGGTTGTTCAGCTTCAGGTGCGTGCGGATGCCCTTTGGCGAGAGATCGAACAGATCGCGCAGGGTTTTTGCGATACGGGCCTCATCGGCGAGGCCCGTGCCGTGCGTGTCGACATAGACCGACAGGGGCTGCGACACGCCGATGGCGTATGACACCTGGATCGTGCAGCGTTTGGCGAGACCGGAGGCGACCACGTTCTTGGCGAGATAGCGCGTGGCATAGGCGGCCGAACGGTCGACCTTGGACGGATCCTTGCCCGAGAAGGCGCCGCCGCCATGCGGGGCTGCGCCGCCATAGGTGTCGACAATGATCTTGCGGCCGGTGAGGCCGGCGTCGCCGTCAGGTCCGCCGATGACGAACTTGCCGGTCGGATTGACATAGAACTTGTCTTCGGGCGGGAACCAGCCCTCGGGCAGCACGCCCTGCACGATCGGGCGCACGAGTTCGCGCAGCTCTTCCAGTGTCGCGCTGGCCTTGTGCTGGGTCGAAACCACGATGGCGTTCACGCCGACCGGCTTTTCATCGACATAGCGCAGCGTCACCTGGCTCTTGGCGTCAGGTTCGAATTCCGGCCGCTCGCCGGAATGGCGCAGCGCGGCCATCTTCTGCAGGATCTGGTGGGAATAGACGAGCGTGGCGGGCATCAGCTCGGGCGTCTCGTCGGCGGCATAGCCGAACATGATGCCCTGGTCGCCTGCGCCTTCCTCGGTGAACAGGCCCTGGCCTTCCTCGACGCCCTGCGCGATCTCGGCAGACTGTCCGTGGACATAGCAGTTGACGTCCATCTTTTCCCAGTGGAAGCCGTCCTGTTCATAGCCGATCTTCTTGACCACATCGCGGGCGGTCTGGATCATCTCATCATGGGTCACGACGGCGCCATTGTTCGTGCGCACTTCGCCGGCCAGAACGACCCGGTTGGTCGTGGTCAGCGTTTCGACAGCCACCTTGGCCGTCGGGTCCTTCGTCAGGAACAGGTCAACAATGGCGTCGGAAATCTGGTCGGAGACCTTGTCCGGGTGGCCTTCTGCGACGCTCTCGCTGGTAAATTCAAAATCGTTCATCTTCATTGCAGTGTTTCCTCGGAAGCGGTGCGGTCGGGACTATCGGGCAAAGACAACCGTCTTGCCAGCGTTGATAAAAATTCTGTGCTCGGCATGCGCCTTGACGGCGCGCAGCAGCGCGGTGCCTTCAAGATGGCGGCCCAGTTCGATCATGTCAGCCGGGCTGAACGTATGGTCCACGCCTTCGGTGGCCTGCGTGATGATCGGGCCTTCATCGAGATCGGTCGTGACGTAATGGGCCGACGCGCCGATCACCTTCACGCCGCGCGTATGCGCCTGGTGATAGGGCTGGGCGCCCTTGAAGCTCGGCAGGAAGGAATGGTGGATATTGATGCAGCGCCCGGCGAGGCGCGCGCAGGCGTCATTGCTCAGCACCTGCATGTAACGGGCAAGCACGACCAGCTCGGCGCCGGTTTCATCGATTAGTTCGAACAGGCGCTGCTCAGCCTCTGCTTTCGTGCCGGCCGTCACGGGCACATGGAAGAAGGGCAGGTTCCAATGGGCGAAGCCTGCTTCGAGCGTCGTGTGGTTGGACAGGATGCCGACCGGCGCGATCGGCAGCTCGCCCCGGCGCGCCGCATAGAGAAGCGTGTTGGCGCAATGGTCCGACTTGGAAACCAGCAGGAGCGTTTTGACTGGCTGGCGGGCCGTATGGATGCCCCACGTGGCGTCCAGGTCGCCCGCAGCCGATTCAAGGTCGGTCCGCAGGCCGTCCGGCACGGCGTCGTCCGCTTCGGACTGGAACACGAGCCGGGCACAGAACTGCCCGGTATCCGGATCGCCAAAGGTGCGAGACGAGGCGATGAAGCAGCCGTGCCGCTCCATCAGCCTTGCCAGCGTGGCGACCAGTCCGACCCGGTCAGGGCAGGCCAGCGTAAGGATGTGTTCCTGACTCATTCGCCGCCGGGATACCGCCTAGTAGCGGTAGTGTTCCGGCTTGAACGGGCCTTCGGTGGTGACGCCGATATAGGCGGCCTGTTCGCCCGACAGTTCGGTCAGTTTCACGCCGAGCTTGTCGAGGTGGAGCATCGCCACTTTCTCGTCGAGATGCTTGGGCAGCGTGTAGACCTTGTTCTCGTATTCGTCGGCGCGCAGGTGAAGTTCGATCTGGGCCAGCGTCTGGTTGGTGAACGAGGCGGACATGACGAAGCTCGGGTGGCCGGTGGCATTGCCGAGGTTTACCAGGCGGCCTTCCGACAGCAGCAGGATACGCTTGCCATCCGGGAAGGTGATCATATCGACCTGTGGCTTGATGTTCGTCCATTCGAAATTGCGCAGGCCTTCGACCTGGATCTCGTTGTCGAAGTGGCCAATGTTGCAGACAATGGCCATGTCCTTCATCGCCCGCATGTGGTCGACGGTCAGGATGTCCTTGTTGCCGGTCGCGGTGACGAAGATGTCGAACTTCGAGGCGGCTTCGTCCATGGTGAGGACGTCATAGCCGTCCATGGCAGCCTGGAGGGCACAGATCGGGTCGATCTCGGACACCGACACGCGCGCGCCGGCACCGGCGAGCGAGGCGGCCGAGCCTTTGCCCACATCGCCATAGCCGGCGACGAAGGCCTTCTTGCCGGCCATCATCACGTCCGTGCCGCGGCGGATCGCGTCAACGAGCGACTCTTTACAACCATACTTGTTGTCGAACTTGGACTTGGTGACCGAGTCGTTGACGTTGATCGCCGGGAAGGGGAGTTCGCCCTTCTTTTCCAGCTGGTACAGGCGGTTGACGCCGGTCGTCGTCTCTTCGGACACGCCGCGGATGCCGGCCTTGGTCTTGGCGAACCAGCCGGGGCTGGCTTTCATGCGCTTCTTGATCTGCGCGAACAGGAATTTCTCTTCTTCCGAGCCTGGCTTTTCGAGGAAAGCCGGATCGCTTTCAGCGCGCTCGCCGAGGATCAGGTACATGGTGGCATCGCCGCCATCGTCGAGGATCAGGTTCGGGCCTTCGCCGTCCGGCCACTGGAACATGCGGTCGGTATAGTCCCAGTATTCTTCAAGCGTTTCGCCCTTGTAGGCAAAGACCGGCGTGCCGTTGGCGGCGATGGCGGCGGCGGCGTGGTCCTGCGTCGAATAGATGTTGCACGAAACCCAGCGCACCTTTGCGCCAAGGGCTTCGAGCGTCTGGATCAGGACCGCCGTCTGGATCGTCATGTGGAGCGAGCCGCAGATGCGCGCGCCCTTGAGCGGCTGCGTCGGGCCGAATTCTTCGCGCGCGGCCATCAGGCCCGGCATTTCAGTCTCGGCAATGGCGATTTCCTTGTTGCCGTATTCAGCCAGCTTGATGTCGGCGACGTGGTAGTCCTTGGCCATATCAATGTTCCTTTATATGTTTATGCGGGCGTTAGCATGACGCGCAGGCAAAGGCAACGCGGCAAGGGCCTGCGCGCCGGTTAAATTCTGTTCGGAAAGGGTTGGCTCAGCCGTTGAAGCCGAGAACGGCGTCGATCACGCGATCCTGGTCGGCCTCGCCCAGATAGGGATGCATCGGCAGGGCGAGCACGTGCCGGCTGGCAGCTTCGGTGACCTTGAGATGGCCTTCCGGCGGCGCAAAGCGCAGCGCGAAATCCTGCTGGTGGATCGGGACCGGATAATAGACCATGCTCGGAATGCCCTGGGCGGTGAGGTGGGCCTGCAGGCCGTCGCGGTTGTCATGCTCGATGACATATTGCGCCCAGACCGACCGGCCGCCCTCAATCACCACCGGAACACCCTTCACACCCCCACGAAGCCCCTCGGCATAGCGATCTGCGACCACTTGCCGGCGGTCGATCTCGTCAGCGAAAATCTTGAGCTTTTCGAGCAGGATGGCGGCCTGGATCGTGTCGAGGCGCGAGTTCATGCCAACCCGCAGGCTGAGATATTTGGGGTCGTGGTGGAAGTTGCGCGTGGCCGCATCGGTGGGCGTGACCTTGCCATAAACCCGAAGGGATTCAATGCGTTCGGCCAGTGCGGCATCATTGGTCACGATAGCCCCGCCGTCACCGTAGCAGCCAAGTGGCTTGGCCGGAAAGAAGCTGGTCGTGGCAATATCGGCCCAGTCGGACGGGTGTTTTCCGTTCAGCGTGCAGCCAAAGCCCTGCGCGGTGTCGGCAATCAGCTTCAGCCCGAACTCGTCGCATACCGCCTTGATTTCAGGGTAATTTGCGGGCTGGCCGAACAGGTCAACGGCAATCACGACTTTCGGCTTGAGCTTGCCCTCGCTGACCGTCCGTTCGATTTCAGCGCGCAGGGATGCCGGATCCATGTTGTAGGTCGCCGCATCAATATCGACAAAGACAGGTGTGGCGCCGAGCCAGGGAACGACCTGCGCCGTGGCGACAAAGGTAAAGCTCGGGCAGAACACGGCATCACCGGGTTTTAGCTCCCAGGCCATCAGGGCCAGGGCGAGCGCATCGGTGCCATTGGCGCAGCTGACCGCGTGTGATGCGCTGCACCACGCCGCGAGCTGGCGTTCCAATTCGGTCACTTCCGGGCCGAGAACATAGCGCCCGCTTTCGACCACGCCCTGTATGGCCGTGTTGATCTCGGTCTCGATGCGTTTGCGCTGGGCTTGCAGGTCGATGAAGGGGAGGTGCATGGCTTGTCGTCCTTGTTTCAGTCGTGGCGACGGGATCCTTTGCCCCGCCGATACGGTCTTGCCCGGCGCTGCGCAAATCACAGTCCATTACGCAATCCGACGCTGCGGGGGCCGGTGCTAGCCCTTCAGGAGCGAGGACAAGTAGTAACCGTACTCGTTTCTATATCCCGCAGAGAGCTTCAGCAGCTGCTCGTCGTCGATGAAGCCCATACGCCAGGCGACTTCTTCGGGGCAGGCAATCTTCAGGCCCTGCCGCTTTTCGAGCGTTTGAACGAATTGCGCCGCTTGCAGTAGGCCATCGAAAGTGCCGGCATCGAGCCAGGCTGTACCGCGCGCCAGTTTGTTCACGTTGAGATCACCGCGGTGCAGGTAGACATCATTCACGGAGGTGATTTCAAGCTCGCCACGCGCGGATGGTTTAACGTCTCGAGCGATATCGACGACATCCTTGTCATAGAAATAAAGGCCCGTGACAGCCCAGGTGCTTTTTGGGACTTCCGGTTTCTCTTCGATTGACAGGGCCTGGCCGTGGGTATCGATCTCGACGATGCCAAACTCGGTGGGGTTCGTGACCTTGCAGGCGAATATCTCGGCACCGGAAGTGATCTTTCCTGCCGCGTTCAATTGCCCGCTGAGCCCTGCCCCGTAGAACATGTTGTCGCCAAGGGCGAGCGCACTTGGCTTGCCTCCGACAAAATCAGCGCCGATCAGGAAGGCCTCCGCGAGGCCGCGGGCTTCGGCTTGTTCGGCATAGTGGAACGCCATGTTCCAGTCGTTACCCGAGCCGAGCAATTCGCGGTAGAGCGGTAAGGCTGTCGGGGTGGATATGATCAGGATCTCGCGGATCCCGGCGAGCATCAGCGTGGTGATCGGATGGAAGACCAGCGGCTTGTCATAGACCGGGAGCAATTGCTTGGAGACACCGCGCGTGATCGGATATAATCGAGTGCCTTTGCCGCCAGCAAGAATAATGCCTTTCATGTGCTGTAGCTTTCCTCTTTGATGAGCCGCGACGTCACGTCTTGGACGCCTTCCTGCCATGCGGGCAACCGCTGGCCAAACACTCGCTGCAGTTTCGCGCAATCGAGACGGGAGTTTGCCGGTCGGGTGACCGGTGTTGGATACTCGGATGTTAGTATACGTGATACGCTGGCAGAAGGTCCGCCAAGCGCAGCGCTTACGGCGAAAACGTGCTCTGCAAGCTCAGCCCAGCTTGCGTCGCCCATGCCGCTGACATGATAGAGGCCAAACAGCGCTTCGTCCGGCTGGCGGTGGATACGATGGGCCATTTCCAGCAGCGTCCTGGCAAGGGCATGGGCGCTGGTGGGGTTGCCGACCTGATCGGCGACGACCGCCACCTCGTCCTGGCTCGTGGCCAGCCGCAACATGGTCTTGACGAAATTCCTGCCGAAAGGGCTGTACACCCAAGCGGTGCGTACAATCAGGTGCTGCGGGTTGAGCGCCGCGACAGCGCGCTCCCCGTCCAACTTGGAGCGGCCGTACACGCCGAGTGGCGATATGGGGTCGTCTTCGCGATATGGACGCCTTGCCGTGCCATCGAAGACATAATCGGTCGAGATGTGGATCAACGGAATAGATCGCGCGCCGGTGGCACGCGCCAGATCGGCAGCGGCGGTGTCATTAAGCGCCGTGGCTGCGGCCGAATCGGATTCGGCAGTGTCGACCGCCGTATACGCAGCGGCATTGATGACAAGGTCCGGTGCATAGCGCGCAAGCGCCGCAGAGACCGATGCCGGATCCAGAAGGTCGAGGCCAGGCCGACCTTGCGTCACTAGGGTGCAGCCAGTTCCGGCGCCAGTTTCTCGCAGGGCCCGCGCAACCTGACCTGCTCCGCCAATCACAAGCAGTTTCACTTTAATGATACTCCAGTCGTGATTAATTCGCGAGAATTTCGCTCTTCGTGCCCGGGAGCAGGCCGAGGCGTGCACCTGAATACACCGACTTGCGAAGGGGCTGCCACCAAGCCGGATTGTCGAGATACCATTTCACGGTCTTGAAGATGCCGGTGTCGAAGGTCTCCTCAGCGCGCCAGCCGAGTTCAGCTTCGAGCTTTGTGGCGTCGATGGCATAGCGATGGTCATGGCCAGGCCGGTCCTGCACGAACCGGATGAGTTCACGGCGTGACCGGGCGGTCGGGACAAAGGAATCGAGCGCGTCGCAGATGGTTTCGACCACATGCAAATTCGTGCGTTCATTGCGCCCCCCGACATTGTAGGTCTCGCCGATACGACCGTGAGTTACGATCAGCCAGAGCGCGCGGGCATGGTCTTCGACATGCAGCCAATCGCGGATGTTGCTGCCGTCACCGTAGACCGGCAGATCCTTGCCATCGAGCCCATTGAGGATCATCAGCGGTATCAGCTTTTCCGGGAAGTGGTAAGGGCCGTAATTATTGGAGCAATTCGACACGATTAGCGGCAGGCCATAGGTGCGGTGCCATGCCTTCACAAGATGGTCGGATGCGGCCTTCGAAGCCGAATAGGGTGATGAAGGGTCGTAAGCGGTCGTTTCCACGAACAGGCCTTCCGGCCCCAGGGATCCGTAGACCTCGTCGGTCGACACATGGAGGAAGCGGAAGGCTGACCTGCGGTCGGCATCAAGGCTGTCATAATAGGCCCGGGCCGCTTCAAGCAGGTTGTAAGTGCCCATGATATTGGTCTCGACAAAAGCGCGCGAACCTGAGATCGACCTGTCGACGTGGCTTTCGGCAGCGAGATGCAGGACATGGTCCGGCTGTTCGCTGGCGAAGATATCCCGCATTGCGTCGGCGTTGCAAATGTCTTGCTGGATCAGCTTGTATCGCGGCGAAGACGACACGGAGCGCAGCGATTCAAGGTTGGCGGCATAGGTCAGCTTGTCGATGACCGTGACAGAAGCATCGGTCGCCCCGGCAAGGTAGCGCACAACTGCCGATCCGATAAAACCGGCGCCGCCTGTGACGATGATTTTCATGTCGGCGCTCCCGGCTTGGTTGAATCAGGTAAATAATCGAAATAGGATTGCAGGTCACGGAGTTGTGGCTGTTCCGCATCCTTGTCCGAGAGGACCGGCCGATGGCCCTTCAGGGGCCAGTCGATGCCGATGTCAGGGTCGTCCCAAGCGATGCCTTTGTCGCTGGCGGGATCATAATAGGATGTGACCTTGTAATCGACGGCGCAATCGGGCGCCAGCGTGCAGAAACCGTGGGCAAACCCGACGGGAATGAACAGCTGCCAGCCGTTTTCAGCGCTGAGCGTCGTGCTGACATGCTGTCCATAGGTGGGAGATCCGCGACGGATATCGACGGCAACGTCGAAAATGGCGCCCTGAGTGCAGCGAACCAGTTTCCCCTGTGCACTTGGGTGGGCCTGAAAATGAAGGCCCCTCAGGACGTAAATTTCCCTGGACAATGAATAATTGTCCTGCACGAACGGGCCGGGGATCCCGGCGGCGTCATATGCCGATTGTCGGTAGGTCTCGATGAAATAGCCCCGCGCGTCACCAAATTGCTTTGGTTTCACCAGCACAACTTCAGGAATGGATTGTGGGTAAAACATGGGCGTGGCTGCCACGGCTGGAGTTTCAAGAGGCAGTCGCCGCCGTGTTGCGGCGCTTGGTTTGGACTGGGTAGACAAGTCGCCAACTGGCTGGGTCTTGTCAAGCTTCGCGACCAGCCCTGGAGCCGCTCCTGGGGTTTGACTTTCCAGAGGGGCTCCACCAGTAGATGTCATACATGGTCGCCGTCTCTGTCATCATTGTGAATTATAATGGCGAAGCGTACCTGCAGCAGGCGCTCGATTCCCTGCGAGCGCAGACCTTCCGGGATTTTGAGGTGCTGCTGGTCGACAATGCGTCGACTGACGGCTCCGTCGACAACCTGAAGACCGAGGGTGTGCCAGGCTACCGTTTTTTTCCTCAATCCCGGAATTTGGGCTTTGCGGCAGGCAACAATGTCGCTGCAAAGCAAAGCGGAGCGCTGTGGCTGGCGCTGTTCAATCCGGATGCTGTGGCAAACCCGGACTGGCTGGAGCGTGTGATGGCGGGCACTGAGCGTCATCCTGTTGCCAGCATGTTCGCCTGCGCCCAGTATGCGCTGGATGATCCGTCCATCATGGACGGGGCAGGCGACTGCTATCTCGGGTTCGGCATTCCGTGGCGCGGCGGTTTTGGCTTGCCGGCCGCGCCACTAGCTGAGGGTGAGTGTTTCTCTCCATGCGGCGCATCGGCCGTGTTCAGGCGCACCGTATTCGAGGCCCATGGCGGCTTTGACGAACGCTTCTTCTGTTATTGCGAGGATGTCGATCTTGGCTACCGCATGCGGCTGGCCGGGGAGCGGTGCGTGTTCCTGCCAGACGCCGTGATCCGTCATGCCGGCAGTGGCATTTCCGGCCGGGCCAGCACGTTCGCCATCTTTCACGGCACACGCAACCGGATATGGACCTATGCCAAAAATACGCCAGCGCTGCTGCTGGTCCTGACGCTTCCGGGCCATATCGCGATCACGCTGGCCATCCTGCTGCGCGGCCTCAAGACAGGCCAGGCCGGGCCGACGTGGCGGGGGATCGTTGCAGGGCTGGCGGGGTTTGGGGGGCTCAGGAAGGACCGCCGTTTCGGGCCGCCCGTGCGGCAGGTCAGCCTCGGCGAGCTTGTCTATGCCATGGCGTGGAACCCGAAACGGCTTCTGGACCGGCGCCCGGTGATCCGGCCGCTGCGGCCGCCACGCGGGACGGATAGGCAGGCTGCCCGGCCTGTGGCAGCGGGGAAATAGACCCATGCCGCAATTCGCGTTCAGTGTTCCGGTCGGCAGCTGGCATCCTTTCCTGGCGGCCAGCATCGCCAGCCTGAGGTCGCAGGGCCCCGGTATTGCCGTGGCGCTGCTTGATGCCTCCGGCGATCCGCGTGTCCGGGCGCTGGCGGATGCGCATGATGACTGGCTGTCATATCGGCGCCACGGGCCGGATGGCGGGCAGTCGGATGCGATCATAGAAGGCTGGAAAAACGTTCCGGGCGACTGGCTCGGCTGGCTCAATGCCGATGACATTCTCATGCCGGGAGCGCTGGACCGGGTGCGTGCGCGGCTGGCCGAAGCGCCCGACCTGGATGTGATCTACGGCCATAGTAGCATCATTGACGAGACCGGCGCGACGACCGGCTATCATTTCAATGTCGAGCCGCCGGGGCCGCGCCTGCTGCAGGCCGGTATCATCTCGCAGCCGTCCTGTTTCTTTCGCCGTGCTGTGTGTGAAGGCGTCGGTGGGGTGAACGCCGACCTGCACTACACGATGGACTGGGATCTATGGATCCGGATGTACGAAGCGGGCGCGAAGTTCGACTTTGTGGAAGCGGCCATGTCCATGGTGCTGTGGGGCGAGGACACAAAGACGGCCTCGCTGAACAAGCGCCGCCGCAGCGAATTGCAGGATATCATCAGCCGCCACGCTCCGGAGGCGGCGCAATCGGGCACATTCCGTGCCTTCCTCGTGCATGCCGCCGCTGACCGGGTGTGGCCTGCGGGCCTGCGTGAACGGGTGCGCCGCAGGTTGCGCCGCAGCGGACCGAGCGTGTTCGGCATTCGCGCGGACGGGCTCGTCCAGCCCGGCGCACAGCTTTTCCTCGCCCATTACGATGCAGAGCCGAAGACCGGACTTGTCCTCGAATTTGACTCCGATCCGGGCGGGCTCAGGGTGAGCGGCGATGCCTTGCCGGACGAGATTGCGCGTGCCGGCAAGACGATTGAAATCAGGCTGTCTCCTGCACTGGCGGGGGGCGAAACCCTCTCACTGCAGCTCGTGCCCGAGCCGGGGTCGACTGTCAGGTTCCTAAGTGCCGCCTGGCGGTAAGCGTTTACAAGCTTCGCCATCGGCATGGCGGCGGCAGGCTCGGATGAGATCGCGCGCGAATGCACGCTGAGGCTGGTCATGACGTCGAGCGCCTGCAGCCCCTCGTTCAAGGTCACATGTTTCTGCGCCTGATTGGGCAGCAGATAGCGCAGGCCGAGGCGCGGGGTCGAATCCATCTGTCACTCCCTGGGATTGTTCCCCCGGAGTGTGCCATGCCTGGAATGAGGTTGGACAAGTTAGCCGCCCTGCAGCTTGAAATCTCAGGCTGTGCCGAGGAATCCGGCCATTTTGCCGATGGCTATCCGGCTGACACGGCGCACTGCGTCCGCAGAATTCGAGCCATTGTGCGAGCCAAAGATGCACTGGTCAAAGGCTCGGAAAGGCGAATCGGCAGGCAGCGGCTCGACCTCGAAAACATCGAGCGCCGCCGAATGGACGATGCCGGATTTCAGGCCTTCGAGCAGGGCGGTCTCCTGGATGACCGGGCCGCGCGCCACGTTGACAACACGCACGCCGGGGCGGAGCTTGCCAAGGAGATCGGCGTTGAACATGCCGCGCGTCTCGGGCGTCAGCGGGCAGGTGAAGATCAGGAAATCGGCTTCGCCTAGGCGCTCGGGCCATTGGGCCGTTTCCACGTCAAGGCCTTCGGTCGGCTTGTAGAAGGGGTCGTAAACGACGACCTTGCTGCCGCAGGCGAGGATGCGTTTTGCAGTCTGGCGGCCAATATCTCCGAAGCCGACAAGGGCGACCGTGCGGCCGGTCATGCTGATGCCGCTGGGCTTGGGCCAGGCATTCTTCTCGCGGATCTCGCGGTCGATACGGTATGTCTCACGGGCGAGGCCCAGCGTGTAGGTAAGGGCGACGTCGGCGACTTCGGCCCCGAACACGCCGGGTGTGTTTTCGACCGGCAGGCCGAGATCCCGGAAGGCGGCAAAATCGACATTGTCGACGCCCACCCCCCATTTCACGGCCGCCTTGAGACCGGCTTCTTTCGCAGCGGTTACAACGCGGCGGCTGGCCGGGTCGTCGCCGATGATCCAGCCATCAAAGCCGGGCAGGAGAGCGATCAACTCGTCCTCGCTGAGGACCTGTGAGGTTTTTGCAGGCACGCCTTCAAGGCCATGCGCGGCAAAGTCATCCGCGAACTCGGCGAACAGACCGAGCATGGGCGGGCAGGTGACAAGGATGCGGGGAGTGGACATCAGGCTTCCTCTGGCAGGGGTTCACCGGCGGCGACGCGCCGCAGCAGCGATTCGGCGATGAACCAGTCGGCAATTTCGTCGATATCGACCGATTGCAAACGGGGCGTCGGGAAGAGAATGGGCTTGCGGCCGATCCGGGCCTGCGTGGCAGCGAAGCTGGCGGGGCTGAACAGGTAGCAGACTGAATTCTCCTCCATATAGGGCGGCAGGTCCTGCGTGCGGATCAGGTTGTCCGGATCGTGGTTTATCGGTTCGCCTGTCTCTGTGTAAAAGCGTGTATGCATCTTGTTCACGGTGAAGAGGGAATCGGCTGTGCCCGCCTCTGCCGCCTTGAGATAGAGATCGATCATGCTCTTGATCGTCTCCGGCTGCAGCAGCGGATTGGTCGTATGCGTCATCAGGTAATGGTCTGAGGGTACGCTGGCGATATCGTCGGCGAGCACGAGGTTCATCGAGACGAAGTCACCACAGATTTCCGGCTTGCGATCGCGGATGAGGACGCGCTCACTGTCATAGAGGCCCTCGTCGGCCAGGATGTGGCGGGCGTCCGTATTGATCACGACCTTGTCGATTTCCGGCACCGCGAGCAGGGCGTCGAGGATCCACTGGAACAGTGGTTTGCCGGCAATCAGGCGGAAATTCTTGGATTTCACCCGCGCACTGTGGGCCTTCATCGGCAGGAGAGCCGTGATTTTGGGTCTGTCGGTCATTCAAATATTTCCAGTCAGGAATCAGGCGGCGTTGGCATCGGCTACATGCCCAATACGGCATGGAACGTGCGCTCGCAATCGGTGTGCGGCGATCAATCCAGGCCCCGGCGATGCGTTGGCAGGCGCCGGACGATGCCCTGGCGGACACGGGCCATTGTCCAGCCATGCTGGACCTTCCGGTCACGGCGTGATGCCGCATGACGGGGCGGCAGGCCTTCGGCCGCTTCCCGCATCAGCTCTATAAGCTCGAGCGCCGTCGTCTTTGCGCCGCTGTTGCGAAGGGGGGCGATGAAATCGGCCAGCCGGCGCGAGTGAACGATGCAGGAATCAGGTGACGCCCGTAACAATTCATGAAGTTGGTCGGCCAGGTCATGCAAGGAACACTCGCTGCCGGCCAGGTTGGGGATCAGGGCAGAGTAGCGGAACTTGTGACTCGCATGTCGCATGAGCTCCCAATCGGGATCGTCAGTGGCGAGGCGGCCGTCGGCCAGTTCGTATAGTGCTTCGATCACACAATCGAACGGCAATTCGGGGTGTTGGACGATAAGCTCGGCCAGTCTCGGACGCCAGACCGCATCGACGAAATGCTGAAAATCCGGGTCATGCGTCGCATAGACCGCATTACCGTTGATATGGCGCTTTTCGCGCGGTCCAAGCGCATCGGGCCCGCGATAGATGCTTCCCGTGACCCAGGCGGGCTCGGCGCCCTGCAGGTGGCGGTTGATCTGGCCGAGCCAGTCCGGGCGGACAGGTACGCAATCGGTTTCAACATAGAGCGAATATCCCGGCCGGTCGCGCACAGCGTCCATGGCACCGAAGAAGACATTATTCGGTCCGGCCCGGAAGCCTTGACTGGTGCGGGGCCCGTGGTTTTCCCGACGGTAAAGGTCTGCGTCACCGGACAGGTTCAGAGTGACGAACCGCACCTGATCAAAGCAGGCCCGCAGCCGCTGGGCACCTGCCAAGAAAGCCTGCACACGCGGCTCGCAGCTGGCGGCGAGTGCGTTGTTGCAGACAAAGACGAGGTCAGGTCGCCGGTCGGGCAGGCGGCCGAGGAAGGGGAAAAAGGCTGGCTGGGTCCAGAGCCACAGGTTGGCGAGCAGCTGGTCGTGTTCGCCATAGGTCAGGGGCACAATGAGCGAGCCGAGCGCGGGCTCGTCAAGCTCACGTGCAAGGTCACCATAGGGCAGGATCGCGTCGGTTGTGAGCCGCGAACGGGGATTCGCATTGATCAGGTCAACGGGCACCTCTTCGCGAAGGAAATCGTCGCGAATGGCCTCGAAGGCGGCGACATGCAGTTCCTGTGAGTGGATTTCGGGATTGGGCACCTGAAACGCGTCGCCCTCACGCTGGTAGTCGTCGAAAAAATAATTGGGGTTGCTTGCCGGCGTTTGCGTCATCACCAGGCGCAGATCGTCCACCTTTTCGGCCTCCGATATGGGCTGGTAGGTCAGGTCGATACCAATGAGAATGATACGGCTAAAGCCGAGGAACGCCCCATAGCGGACGGAATAGGCGCCGGTCGTGACGAAGGCGTCCTGTTGGGTGAGAAAAGCCGGGCTTGCGACCAGGCTGAGGCCATGCTGGCGACCGCGGGCGTTGAACCAGAACGGGACAAATTCGTCCAGGAACCGGACACGCGGATGGTCCGCAAGTCCGGGCTCAAGTTCAAGCATGCGGCCCGACAGGAAGAAGCTGTTGATGCGGCCTTCCTCGATGAGACGCAGGATCTCCTTGCGGTGGGTGTCGATCAGGGCGTCGTCAAGACAGGCATAATGGGTCGGGCGCCAGTCGATGCGGTCCCAGTGACGATAGGCAGCGTTCATGCCCAGCGTGTCGACGCCGGAAAGGCGGTCGAAATCGAAACCACGCAAGCTGGGACCATTTCCGATAACGATCAGGGGCTTGCCAGAGGACAGGTCAGGTAAGCGTCTGTCAGGGGTACGGGCCATGGGTCGCCTTGAGCGGATGCGGATGCCCTGCTTTTGCGCGTCAGCGCCATTGGCGTCAATGTTCCCGTGTTGTGTCCAGCCGGCGATGCCTGAGCTGACAGCGTATGTTGACACTAAGAACCCGGTCGGGCACGTCGGGTGCTGATTTCGCAACGTCTGTTCAATAGTTGGCTAACGGTCTGGAAACATGAATAAGGATCGATTGGGACAACAGGTTCAGGACGTTGTTCAGGTGCGGACGTATGTTCCTGAGTCGCGTTATTCAGCATCTTCGATCGAGGCAATCCGGGAGCTTTTCAAGGAAGTCTGGTCATTCCGGTCGCACATTGTTGCAATGTTCGGCAGTGAGTTCCGCAGCAGCTACAGAGGAACGGTTTTCGGGGTGTTCTGGAACTTCGCGCTGCCGCTGGTGCCCTTATCGGTGTACATCCTGCTCGTGAACCTGCGAGTGTTTCCCGCCTATGACGGGCTGAACCCGGCGATTTATATCAGCTTCAACGTGACCATCTGGTCGCTCCTTACGGGGCTCATCACGCTGCCCATTATGGTGGTAAAGGGCCGGAATAAGGAATCTACGCGAACGGCCCAGCCGATTTCGGTGGCCGTGGTTGCATCCTTCGCTAGGCTCTGCTTTGACACCTTTGTCCGTCTTGCCCTGTTGTGCGTCCTAATTGTCGTTTTCGCGCAATGGCCAAAGGCAAACTTTGTTATGCTTCTGCCGATCCTGTTGTCCGGGATGTTGCTGTGCTTCTCACTCGGCCTGATGCTGGCTATTTTTAATGTCATCATTCCTGATGTCGAACGCGTCGTGACCATACTGCTCCAATACGGGGTATTCGTGAGTGGGGTGATCTTTCCGCTTGGCGGTCTCGGGCCGCTGAAAGTTCTAGAATCGTACAATCCGTTTAACGTGTACATTCAGGCCCTGCGTGATGATGTATTCTTTGGCGAGATTTCGAACCACACGGCCGTATGGTCATGGGCAGGGGTCGCTGTAATGCTGTTCCTGATCTCCACACGGTTCTTCTATGTGATGGAACGCCGCATCCGAGGCATATCATGAGCGATCCGAACGTGTCCGACACGGCGTTGCCGGTGCTACAGGTCAAGTCCCTGGGCAAGCTGTATTCGCGCCGGCCCAAGGATACGCGCAAGCGTATGTCCAAGGTGGCACGCAATGCCTTCTTCAATGTCGGCAAAGCGGGGGTCCGCGAGATCCATGGCGGCGAGTTCTGGGCTGTCCAGAACGTTTCCTTTGACCTGCAACGGGGCGAGGCGATCGGGATTATCGGGCTTAACGGATCAGGCAAGACCTCGCTCCTGCGCATGCTGGCGGGTCAGATCCTGCCCGACGCAGGCGAAGTGACCATTCGCGGCACGTCCGCTGCGATGATTGATCTCCAGGCAGGATTCCAGCAAGGCGCGCCTGGCCGTGAGAATATTTTCCTGCGCGCTGCTGCGCTCGGCTTCGGCCGCAAGGAAACCGAACAACGGGTTGACGAAGTAATCCAGTTCTCTGAGCTTGGTACGGCGATCGATGCTCCACTTGAGTCATATTCATCTGGAATGCGTATGCGTCTCGCTTTCGCAGTGATGGCAACGGTCGCGCCGGATGTGCTGCTGATTGATGAAGTCCTTGCCGTCGGTGATTTCAGGTTTCGGCAGAAATGCCTCGCCAAAATGCGAGAAATGCGTGAGCGGAGCGCTTTCGTTCTGGTCTCCCACTCGATGCACGATGTTGCGGCATTCTGTGACCGCGTGATCGTGCTGCACAGGGGCCGAGTCTATTTCGAAGGTCCACCGGCCGAGGCAATCGAAATCTATGAATCGCTGGACCAAGACCTGCCGGCGATGGATGTGCCGCAGCAACTTGCCAAGGCGATGGGGCCTGTCTTCGAGAATCCAGATGCGGTGGCGGATGTCGCGCACTTCTGGTGCGATGGAGACGGTAACGAGATCGAGGACGTGAAGTTCACGGAGCCCTTGCGCCTCCGGCTGAAATTTCGATCATTGATAGATGTGCGTGCGCTATCTATTGGCATCCCTGTCTGGTCGATCAATCGGCACTATGTGACCGGCCTGTCAACCCAAGTGACCTCCGACATGTTCGACGTAAAGGCGGGCGACAATGTCGACATCATGATGGAAGTCGATGCAGGGTTCCTCAATCCAGGTGTGGTGAAATCCATGCTCACTGTGCTTGACGGACCCGAGTTCCTGTATCGCAAGGCCAACCCGGACCTTGTGATCCGCTCCACAAAGCATCCGACTTGGGGTTCGGTCACCGTTCCGCACAAGTTTACGCGGCTTGACAAAGGACAGACTACGACGATGAGTGCACACATTATCCCGTTGAATCGTGAGGCGTGATCGCGACCGGAGACATACACGTGACACGCCCCTGGAAAATCGCAATTGTCGGCTTCGGCAAGATTGCCTGCGAACAGCATCGGCCTGCGATTGCCGACAGTCCAGATTTCCAGCTTGCAGCCATCATAAGCAGTTCGGCGCACGCTGTCGATGTGCCTGTCTTCCGGACGCTCGAGGACGCATTTGCCTCCGGTCTCGCGCTCGATGCGGTTGCTCTATGCACGCCGCCGCAGGTGCGCCAAGAAGTGTGCGATCTTGCGACCGCAAGGGGCCTCGCTGTATTGCTGGAGAAGCCGCCCGCCGCGACAGTTGCTCAGGCGCAGGCGCTGGCCGCCATGGGTTCTAGCCGGGGTGTCACGGTGTTTGCTGGATGGCATTCTCGATTTGCCCCGTTCGTCGAAGAAGCGCGCACATGGTGCGCAGCGCATGACGGGCTTCATGGGCGGATCGAATGGCACGAGGATCACTTGAAATGGCATCCTGGCCAAGCGTGGCTGTGGCAACTCGGGGGACTTGGCGTTTTGGACCCGGGAATAAATTCTCTGTCGATCCTGACGGTTATCCGCCCTGGCGCATGGCATCTGTCGGGCGCCGCATTCGAGCAACCGGAAAATGCCGACACACCGCGCGCCGCGCGATTCAGTTTGGGTCGGAACGGTGATCACGTGGATGTGTCATTCCGGTTCGCCGAAAATACCTCGGAAACATGGTCGATCCAGTTGCGAGCAGAAAATGGCGATGTGTTGCACCTTGCTGATGGTGGCGCGGCGCTGTCTTTGAATGGTGGCGCGTTCAGGCGGAAGGCCAATGCTGAGTATGCAGGGGTGTATCGGCGATTCGCCGAGCTCATGCGGTCGGGGCAGTGTGATGTCGATACAGCGGCGCTGTGCCTTACCGAAGAGGCATTTCGGACAGCCGAAATCACGCTTGTGGAGCCGGTCACCATCTGAGAGGTCGAAAGGTGAGCCTGTCCTGGGTCACCGGATGCGATCAAGAAAGGATGATAAGGGTTGTGTAATCGAATGCAGGATCGACTCGCTTAAGGATAAGGCCTGCCTGCAGCGATAAATATCCTGATCAGCAGCGTGTAGCATGCCGGCAAGCCCGACTGAGGGTGCCGAACTGCGCGTCACGGATGTGGAGACACGCTTTGCCTAAATGGCGGAAGGGGTACGCGTGTCCTGTAGCGACTTCGAGGAACTGTTCGAGTCGTCAGCTGCAATATGAATACTTTTCTGAAATCAGTGCTGGGCTCTGAAGCGGTGGAATTCGGGTAATCAAGCACGCCGTCGACGAGTAATATTCCATTACTCTGACGAGTAGCGAACCCGACTCCGCGATTGGTATGCCGGTGATTTCGCATTATCGGATGAAGACCACTGTCGGTCTAATGGAAGTTTGTTATCGCCGCGATACTGCGTTTCATGGCGATAACAGAGCAAGTGGCGTTTAGTCGACCGGATTCTTGACGACGCGATATACACAGGTGCGCCAACTCGCGCCAACACGTGCGATAAAGTCGACAGAGCTGATTTCTGAATCCACGTAGTCTTGTACATCCGGCCAATCCGCCGAACCGTAGTCGTCGAAGATGATATAACCTCCGAGCTTCACCCGTCGTGCATAGTTTTCGAAGTCCGATTTGACACCAGCGTATGAGTGATCCGCATCAATGATGAGCAGGTCGTACTGGCGCTCGGCTGCTGCTTTGATCGCGTCATTGTCGGTACTCATCTTCTTGATCAGCGTAAACTGGTCTTCGGACATCCCGGCACGTTCAAGGTTGCGGCGAAGTGTGCGCTCGTCAATACGTTGTCCTGTCAGGATGTCGGCTTGGCTAGCATTGTAATATCCTTCGAGTGGATCCAAAAGTGTGAAATGTATGTCTTCATAGTGATTGACGAGGGCGTCAAACATCACGCTCACGCCTACGCCGAATAATGTGCCGATCTCGAGGACGTCAATCCTTGGTCCTTTTACGGCGCGGGCAACGAGCGAACGAAGGAGGATATCCTCAATCGAGGTGGCAAGACGGCCGTCAAGCTGGCGCTCAATCTCGCATGCGCGGTCGGCCATGTATCCTAGCACGGCACGGCTGATGGGCACGGAAAGTCGCTTTCGCCATTCAGTTTCGAGGGTGACGATCTGGTCGTTGTTGAGGCGGCGATTGAAATGCTGGTACCAAGTGGCGTTGTCGAATTGGGCCCATTTGTCCACATGGGAAATTTTAGCATCAACGTTTGCGACCCTGGCGCCGACTTTTGCGATCTGGTCATCAACGTTTGCGACCCTGGCGCCGACTTTTGCGATCTGGTCATCAACGTTTGCGACCCTGGCGTCGACTTTTGCGATCTGGTCATCAACATTTGCGACCCTGGCGTCGACTATTGCGATCTGGTCATCAACGTTTGCGACCCTGGCGCCGACTTTTGCGATCTGGTCATCAATGTTTGTGACCCTGGCGTCGACTATTGCGATCTGGTCATCAACGTTTGCGACCCTGGTGTCGACTTTTGTAACCTTGTCATCAATCAGCCGAACAGACATCTCGACATCTGTGACTTTTCCGGAGACCTCTTTTTTCAGCGTCGTGAACTGGCCGTCGGAACCGAGGGAGGCTTCAAGCTGACCAAGGCGGACACTAAGCTCCCTGTTGGCAGCCTCCAGAGTGTCAATCTTGCGTTGCTTGGCTGCATTGACTGCCCGAAGTTCGTCTAGCGCAAGCCTGGTGGCGGCCATGTCGCCTTTCAGTGACGCAGACCACTTATCAAATGCCACGAGTTTATCCTGAATGTGGGTGAGCCGCGGAGTTAATTGTTGAGTTATCTGGTTTGACTGCGTCTTCGTTGCTCTCTGTGAGTCTACCCTCATGGCATCCACTTCCCGGTGAAGGGTCTCGGCATGGCCCTGAGCGCGAAAGGCAGTATACAACAGTAATGTCGCCAGTACGGCAAAGGCCAGACCAGTAAATATCCAAGGCCTGTACACGGCAAGATCCGCGTAAAAAGCGACATACAGGATTGCGAGGCAGAGTATTGCGAGCGGTAAGGCGAGCAGAGGACGAGTCACTGCATGGACCGCTCCCCGGCGTATGAAGCGCACCACATTGTAGAGGCGCGGCGACGTGCGGTGAATGCGATACGCGGTCTCAACATACCAAGCCGGTTTTTGCGCACTAGGTGCCATGACAGGAATGGAGGCGTTGGGCGTTTGTTTCAGCATCGAAGCTTTGCTTTCTGGTTTGGCTGGGATTGGCGGCGTAATATTCGGCTGTTTTGGAGCGGTGAAAACCGTGCTGGTCGTGGGCTTCCGTTCGGTCGGTGGTTTGCGGAATACCAAGAGTTCGTCGAAGGCCTGAAGGATGGCAGGGTATCCCGGATCTTTCTGAAACGCGAGGATATTGCCCCAGGCATCGTCTTTCATTTCGTGGTTCGAATATGGCGCAACGCGGTACCAGTCATGCGATATCCCGTAGCGAATGATGGGGTGCCACTCGCTAATATAGACCGTGTATCCTAGGTTTCGCAGGTATTCCGCAACGTCTTTCCAAGTATGTCCAAGTCTCAGGGTCTTTGCGTCTTCAAACTCGCATTCGACCACATCCGGTTTTAGCCGTTCCCAAGGCACGCCCTTCAAGACGTTCAAATCAAAGCCCTCGACATCGATCTTGAGGAAGTCAACACGCGTGAGGTTTCTCTCGACGACGATGTCGGTAAGAGTCGTCACATCGACGGAGTCGGATATGATGTGAGTCTCATGGAAATCCAGCAGGCCAGAGATGCCGGTGCTTTGCGGAGACGTAAAGAAGTTGACGCCGTTTGCTGCGACGTCGCTGACCGCACGTGTATCGATTCGCACATTGCTTGCGGTGCTGAAACGTGCTTCCAGTTGGGCGCGGTTCTTGGCGTCCGGCTCGAAACAATGGATCGACCAGCCGAGGTCGTGGAAGCATTGCGCCGATGTGCCGATATGGGCACCGACATCGACCATGATGTGTTCTCTGCCTTTCCTGGCGGCCAAAAGGCGTGCGACGACCGCGGTCTCGTCCACTTGGGCGTGACGCTCCCTAGGGATAGTGCGCACAAATTTGGACATTGAGCGCTGGGTGCCAGCCTCGGCAGCGCGCACGGCGGTTTCGGCAACGGGTTTCATGGCCAGCGCATCCGCTAACTTCATGCGTGGAAGCACTTCAAGCTTGCCGCCATCCGTCGCATTGATCAACTCTCGACCTTCCTCTTCATAGGCTTTCTTCGCAAGCAAGTACATCTGCTCCATCATGCCAACGTCAGCGGCTTGCCATTTTTTACCCTGAAAATAGCTGCCGTCGAAATGGTTCTCGTCACGCGCATTGCTGACAATGACGTCGCCTTCCTTGACACCCGCCTCCTGTTTGTATGCATGATCGAAACCGATCAGTACTGCGCGCTTGTAGCCAAGGCCGAAGGCGATGTGCATATTGAAGAATGTTACTGTGTGGCGCCACGACGCGTTCTTGAAAATGTCCTTCGAGAATTCGGCGTGGCCGACGGCTTCGATGAAATATGTGTCGTCGCCTGGGTTCAAGCAGTATCCTGTCCAGTAAGGCAGAATCTTGGACAGACCTTCAAGACGGTTGATACTGTGTGCGCTCTGCTCGGCGACGAGATAGTTCACCACCGTGTAATAGGTCGCGAGTGCCTTGAGTCGCTTGTCAAGGAATGCGTTGTTGGAAATGATCACATCGTGACCGGCCAGCAAATCTAGATTGGCCTTCTTCAGACTGGGGCCATTGCCGACAATGACGCAGACATCCGATTTGCGGTTGTTTGCCTGCTCGCGGAGAAAGGCGTGGGACTTTTCAATCTCCCGCCGCTTCCAGTCCGCATCGAATGCCCATCGGCGTGGCCCGACCGTATAGAGTGACTGGCCGCGCTCCGATACCATATCGAGGGGAACTTCCCGGCACGGAACCGCCGGACCCAGACCTAGGCGTTGCATCTCGCGTAGAGTATCGCCATGGCCCTTCGCGGAAGCATTTGCAGCAAGGTGGTCAAGCACCATCTTGCTGCCGTTATAATCAGTCATCAAGCGGCGGTAAATTCCGTCGAGTATCGCCGTATCTGCGATGTCGGTGTTCTTACCGTGTGCCAGCACACCGTCGAATCCATCGCTCAGGAATTCAGCATAGCGCTGAAGCCATACGTGATTGGCATAGCCGAAATGCTTGACCAACATGTCGCAGACTTCTGCATAACTGTTTCCCCGCTGGCCATATGTCTTGTTATTATTATGGTATCGCGCCAGCGCGAAACTTTCGTCGATATAGGCAAATGTCTTGCCGGCCGCGACGCAGCGGATCCAGTATTCATAATCCATGCAATAGTGCCGCGACCCAGTCAACTCGCCGACATCCTCGATCACGCTCCGGCGCATGAAGAGTGCTGGCTGGAGGATTCCGTCTTCCTGCTGGAGGCGCCAATGCAAGGAGTCTGGATTCTTGTTGATATAGACATCTCGCAGTGTGTCACCGGTCTCGTTGATGTAGATGCCCTTGCCGTAGACGATGTCCGGCGCATCCGGCGCATTGAAGCGGTCAATGACCCGCTGGAAGACATCAGGTGAGGCGAAGACGTCATCAGAATTCAGCCAGGCAATGATGTCACCTTGGGTGCGCGCGAACCCTTTGTTGAGTGCATCGGACTGGCCTTCGTCAGGCTCCTCAAACAGCGTGACCGTCTTGTACTTACGGGCGATGTCGCGGCTGCCGTCGGTGGAGCCCGGATCGAAGACGAAATGCTCGATCGGCTGATAGGTCTGGTCTCGCACGGAGCACAGGCACTCATCCAGGAATTCGCCCTGATTGTAGCTTGGCGTCACCACGGAAATTGTCAGCATCTTTTTTTGTCCTGTCATTGGGGCAAGGCGTGTCTCCGTCTCGTCATTTGATGACTCAGCGAATATGTCTTTCAGGGTCGCACTCTGGGTCTTCGAGAGTTCCAGCCGGTTGAAAAAGCGCTTTGTAGTCGCCCAGTCAGCACGTGCGAACCTATCTGGGTAGTGACGGCTCCCGTCCACGCAATCGATTAGGAAATCGACCAGAAGGCCGTTGATAACGGTATTCTCCGGGATGCGGGTAATGTCGGCTGGTGTAAACGCCCCGTTTTCTATGAGGCTATCGAGCATAGCGATATAGGGATGACTGAAATAGATTGCGTTGCGGCGGGTGGAATCCGCCATGAAGTCAGCTTCGGAGGCCTTTTTGCCGAGCGCAGCACGCTTTTCCGCGGCCGTTTGCGTGCGATGGCAGACTGTGGGCCTCGCCACGAGTTGGACTGGTCTGTCATGAAAGGCTTCAAGCATAGCGCCGAGTTGAGGGTACATCGTGCCGAAAAAGCGGGCTGCATCTACCGTCTGGAAAGGGATGCGGCGGAAAATGTTGACCGAGATGAACCCGATCACACTGATAAAGCCGTATTCTAGGCAAAAATCGCGCAGGCCGGTGAAAGACCGATCCTGTCCGTCCAGACGCATCCAGTTAGTAGTGATGCATTCGGACAGGTCACTTGAGCGCCGGGTGCGGTTCAGCACCAGCATATCGTGTTCTCCCGCTCGTAGGCGCCGGATGATGTCATCCATGGCGTCCTCCGGCTCCAGGAAGTCATCGTCACCAAAAATCCAAAGGAAGTCGCCTGTGGCTCCGGCTGAGCACTCGATCAGGTTGCGCTCCAGGCCAACATTCTGGGGATACCGCACGTATTTGAGGAACGGGTACTTCCTTGCCAGGTGCGCCACAAAACCAAGCGAATTGTCCGGCGAGGCATCATCGGCGACGATGATTTCCACGTCTGAGTCATACTTGCCGACGATCTGAGAGATGAAACTTTCTAGCGCCTGTTTCAGAGGGCCGGGGCGCCCGTAGGCCGGTATCGCAATGGTAAGCAGCATTCTTGTACTCCCGATGTCGCGTTCTGACGACGACGCTATTGTGCACTGTTTCTATAAGGCTTTCTAGCGATTGACATCACTGGCTGCATTGGCGCCAGACGCAGGATTGTTAAAGCTGCGACGGCTCGGGGGCACTCTGTCGGCTGCGATCGTGCTGGAGGAAAAGCAATCAATCGAATCTTGGACACGTACGGACCATTCCTGCCGTTTTTCGGGTTGTGGTGAAACAGAGAGTACATGCTAGGCACTTTTGAACTAGCAGCGGCGGACACCAATTAGGAGGGAGACGCTCTGAGCGATCTGGCGCAGGTCGTTCAGACTGGGCGAAATCGTCTTCCATCCATACATGATGTGATCAGGATTGGAGGCCATGTCGGGTGTGAATGCCGGCTGTGATGCGCCAATGGCGCCGACTGGCAAAAGATCATCCCTCTCGGTTACGGCCTTGCGGTACATTTCAAAGCGGTCTCGCCAGAAATCAGTAGGCGAGTCCGACAGGTACATATCAATTGCATGATACATCACGCCGCCTGGCTTGAGGATGCGAATATTGTCTTCGAGAAAGGCAGAGAATTCGGGATCGGCGACGTGCTCCACCACCGAAACCGAGAAAACGACATCGAATGAGGCATCCTTCAGGATCGGGTCGAAACGCCCGACAGTTGTGCGGATGTTCTCGACGCCAGTAATCCTGACTTCGCCCTTCGGACCATTGTCGGCACCTTCGAATGGCTCGATGTTGAAGCAGCGGTTCGTCTTGGCGAGCTGCGGCAGGATGCGCGAATCGCCGCCGCCGATCTCGGCAATGGACATATCCCGGAAGTCGCGAAGGTGCGAATAGACGGCCAAATCCTGCATGGTCTTCAGCTGAAAGCTGAGCTTGCCGGGTATCTCGGACAATAGTCCCGCATCCATAGCACGCCAGATCTCAGGTTTCCGAATAAAATCAAACAAAACTTTCAACCTCCACTGTCAATTCGGTTCGCATGTGGTCCGTTCCAAACGGGGATTGCTCGCTTCGATAAAGGCTTAACTTGCGTTTGCCAAAGACTATGGGCCATAAGCCGTTCGATCCGCGGACCTAAAGCAGAGACGGAACTCAGATGTCAACCAGAACAGCGCTCATTACAGGTGTTACAGGGCAGGATGGAGCCTATCTTGCTCAATTACTGCTCGACAAGGGCTATATCGTGCACGGTGTCAAACGCCGTTCATCTTCGTTCAACACGGCGCGTGTTGATCAACTTTACGTCGATCCACACGAAAGCGATACGCGATTTTTCCTCCATTACGGTGATATGACGGATTCCACGAACCTGATCCGTCTGGTGCAGGAAACCAAGCCGGACGAGATCTATAATTTGGCGGCGCAAAGCCATGTTCAGGTCAGCTTCGAGACTCCCGAATACACGGGTAATGCGGACGCGCTCGGCACGCTGCGTCTATTGGAAGCGATCCGCATTCTCGGACTCGATAACTCTGTGCGATTCTATCAGGCGTCTACCTCGGAACTGTACGGCAAGGTGCAAGAAGTGCCTCAGTCGGAATCCACGCCCTTCTACCCTCGCAGCCCCTACGCTGCGGCAAAGCTGTACGCCTATTGGATAACGGTGAATTATCGCGAGGCCTATGGCATCCACGCGTCGAACGGCATCTTGTTCAACCACGAGGGCCCGACGCGCGGCGAGACGTTCGTAACGCGCAAGATTACTCGCGCGGTCGCTGCGATCGACAATAACTTGCAAGAAACTCTCTACCTGGGCAACCTCGACGCCAAGCGCGACTGGGGGCATGCGCGCGACTATGTTGAAGGCATGTGGCGTATCGTGCAGCACGACACCGCAGATGACTGGGTGCTGGCAACCGGTGAAGCGCATTCAGTGCGGGAGTTCGTCGAACTCGCTTTCGCAGAAGTTGGCCGTGTGATCGTCTGGACGGGGCAGGGCGTCGAGGAGGTCGGCCTTGATACCGAGACCGGTGAAACTTTGGTCAGGATTGATCCGCGCTATTTCCGGCCAACAGAGGTTGACCTGCTGATCGGCGACCCGACCAAGGCCCGCGAACAACTCGGCTGGACCCATACGACCAAGTTCAAGGAACTGGTCAAGGAGATGGTGCGTGCAGACCTCGATCTTGTTGCACGCGAAAAGTGGCGCAAGGACCGCTCCGCATAGGCTGTCCGTCTAATCTGGGGCTGTTTCGAGTGTCCAGTCCATGCTGCCTTGCCAGAAACGGTCATTGAAGCCGCAACCGAGTCACCCCTAATGCTCGATCCGCGACTTATCGGAGATTAGGGCGGCGGAAGTAAAAATCTGACTATCCTGAATATGGTGAAGTGAATGCTGAGTCAAAAGCCACGACCCAATGCGAAGGTGCTCTTAGCCCAGTGGAAGTGCTACCCGCATTGAAAATGCAAACTTTGTGTTTGCGAGACAGAGCGAGACAGGCTTAACGAGTTGTCGGAACTGCCAGACTGGCGGGTAGGTTTGCTAAGGAGTGACATAGCAGGTGGTTTTTTCTGAGCCGATTTTCCTGTTCATGTTCTTGCCGCTAAGTTTGGCGGTTATTCTAGCGCTCAGCGGGCGCGGTCACAGCCTGGCAATTCTCGTCTTCAGTCTAATTTTCTACTATTGGGCATCTGGATTGCTTACGCTGCTACTCGTGGGGTCCATATTTTTTAATTGGTTCGTCGGGCTTCGGCTTGCTCAAACTCGAACAAAACAGTGGCTTGTACTTGGGATTACGATGAATGTGCTGGTCTTAGGGGCATTCAAATACGCGTTCTTCTTTGCATCCAACATTGACGGAGTTTTGGGTACAGTTCTATCGCCGCATTTGAGATGGATCATCCTTCCGATCGGGATATCGTTCTATACTTTTCAATGCATTTCCTACCTAATTGATATCTGGCGTCGCGATGCGGAACCAGAAAGAAACTTGATTGTATTTGGTGCCTATCTGTCATTCTTTCCTCAGCTGATAGCCGGTCCAATTGTGCGCTTTAAGACGGTCATTGCCGACTATCACACTCCGAAAGTTTCCCTAGAAAATGCAGCAGCCGGCGTTGCCCGTTTTTCTCACGGTTTATTCAAGAAGGTTGTCGTTGCGGACTCGTCAGGGGCTATAGCTGACGCGTGTTTTGCACTAAGCTCAGGGGACTTGACTACAGGAGCTGCTTGGCTGGGCGCGCTTGCATACACCGTTCAAATTTATTTCGATTTCTCTGCCTATTCGGACATGGCTATCGGATTAGCCTCGATTTGCGGTATCCGAATGAACGAAAACTTTGATCGGCCTTATACGAGTTCTACGCTTACGGAGTTCTGGCGACGCTGGCATATATCGCTTTCGACCTGGTTCAGAGATTACTTGTACATTCCCTTGGGTGGGAACAGGAATGGGCAGTTTGCGACCTATCGCAATCTTGTCATCGTTTTTTTTGTGACCGGCCTCTGGCACGGCGCAGCTTGGACTTTCGTCTTCTGGGGGCTGTACCACGGTGCTTTTCTTATTCTCGAGCGCTTAGTGTTGGGACGAGGGGCGGGCGCTATAACGGCGCCCGCTGCTCGCATACTATACTTACTGCCTGTCGTGATCTTTGGCTGGGTTTTGTTTCGCGCAAAATCCTTGCAGCACGCGTCCGAGTTCTATCAAGCGATGCTGGTTCTAAGCGTGCCCATTGACTGGAGTCTTGCGAGCTCTGTCACAGCCAATACGTCTCCACTCGTCATATTTGGCTTCTGTATAGGCATCTTATCGCTATTTGCTCCAAGGCATGCGGCCGTGGGAGTCCAGCTAGCCCAAGTGCGCACAGCAGCCGGTGCGGCGACGCGGTTTGGATACGCCAGCATGGCTCTCATTGCTGGGGCAGTCTACGCATTGTCGAGCGACTTTAGCCCCTTCCTTTATTTCCGCTTCTAGGTGCACGATGAAGAACGCTTTGAATTTGGCCCTCCTTGCGCTCTTTTCTTTCGTGTTGATTCTCCCCGGAGCGGTTTTTTTGTTTGTCCCCAACAGCGAGACCGCGCTGTCCAGCGAACCTGCACCATTTCCAAGCTTCACAAGCACCATCTTGCCGTCCCCGGAAGGGCGGAAAAGATTATCAAGTGCGATCTTTGACCGCTCAAGCGTCAAATACGATGCGATCAGCCTGCGCAATACTCTATCCTATTCGGTAATAGGGGCGATCGAAAGTTCCGAGGTCGTCTCGGGCAGTCCTGGCTGGCTTTTTTACAAACCGGAATTTGAGCGATGGGATTGTTCAAGGCGGGCTAAACTCGATGATGAGTTGGCGCGCGCCGAAACAATTCTCAGCATGATCGAAGCGGCAAAAGCTAATATTACCTTCGTCTCAGCACCCAACAAGGCAAGTATTGAGAGTAGTCAGCTTGCTGGTCCAGCAGCAAGATATGCTCCTTGCTATTTCGATTTCGAGAGTGAATTCCGGGCAAGCCTGTCGCAGTATCCGGCCACCGTCGTCATTGATCATGCAAAAGCTCTGGAAGAGCTTGGAGGAGATGCGCAGCGTTATTATAAAATGGACACGCATTGGACACCCATCGGCGGTTATGCAGCGATTGCCCAGCTGCGTGCATCGCTGCCCGAAGTTTTTTTTGGCAAGATACCCGCGATAAAATCCCAGGAACCGGCTAAGCGTCGGACAGACTTGGGCAACATAATGCTGCGTTTCCGTGCTCTAGAGCCGAGCATGGATCTTGTTCTGGAGGAGACGGCGTCAGCTGGGTCCGGTGCCGGCGTTCTAATTGTTCACGATTCATTTTACGGCATCGTTGCCGCGCAGTTGAAGTCCGCATTTCCAGCCGTGACGTTGGCAAAACTCAACGGCCAATCGCCTCCGGATGCCGATACTTTGCGGAACTTCGATCATATCGTAGTTGAGTCTGTCGAACGGCAGTTTCTGACGCGAATGAATGTTCCGTGGACGGGACCTGACAGCCTCACTTTTGGCTGGGGGTCTCCCTTGGGAGATCTTATACTTGATCAATCGCAATTGCTGGCCGAGCAGTGCAATTGGGAGGAAGCAGTGAATATTATGGAAAGCGAAGAATCCCGTGCTCGAGCGCTTGGCATGGAGTTCATTTCCGCGTCAGCTGTGAGAACGATAGCAGATCCCCGGATCATGTTTCGCTTGCCGTCAGTTCGAGGAAGAATGGTTTGCTTGGAAGCGGAGTTCAGTCATCCCACCGCGACGCGAACCCAGCTCTACTTTGAGCGCGAAACGCCCGGCGATGGTCGCTCTATGTTTGCTGAGCCCCAATCGGTGTTTAGGGAGGTCCACCCAGGCCGTTCTAGAGTTGCTTGGATCATGCCGCAGTCTGCTCTTGGTCGCATGGCTCGATTCGATCCTGTTCAAAGCGGAGACTTCGAATTAAACAGCTTGCGATACGCGTACGGGGCCGATCACTAGTCATGCTTCGGTAGGTTTAGGGCGATAGGTAAAGCAAGTGTGTCGCGGCTTACTGACTGTGTAGCTGCACGATGTCATGACAAAGGTACCCTCAATGGATCATAAAAAGCCAGCCACATCGCTCCTTCAACCATTTTTCACGCTAGCCTCGTTAAATTGGTTGGTTGTATTTGCTGCCACATTCGTTTCGGCGCTCATTCTAGAGCTTGTGTTCAAAGGCGCGATCATAGGAAGCAATGGGCTGCTCTTAGATGATTTGTTCTATTTTGAACGATCATTAAGTGGCCTGAGTTTTAATAATCTGTACTCGGCGCCTGAGGGCCACATTACGAAGCTTGGCTCAGACTACACCCCGAATTTGAGGGCGTATCGCTTCCTCGCGACCTTTTGGGGCGATATATCAACTCTTCGACTATTCCATGTTATTGTCTTTTGTTTTGATGCAGCGTTGTTAAGCGTCATTATTCAGCCCATCTTGAAAGATCGCGTGCTTAGTGTCGGTGTCGCGACTTTTGCGTTCGTGACACCATTTACTTTCATAATTAACATATTTGCCAATGGGTCGTATTTTGTTCTCTATTTCTTCTTTTTTCTGAGCGCGTTTCTTTGTTTCAGTGCGCTAGACTTCTCGAATCCGGTCTCTAAAAGGGGCTGGATTACCTTGGCTTTAGGCGTGCTGTTGGCTGTGGTTGGAGCGCGAACCGTAGATAGCGGCATCCTCCTGCTAATCCCCCTATATTTTTACTTGTGTTGGCAGGCAAATGCCTGGCGCACAAAGGTCGGTCTTCGAGTTGCTGCTGCTCTTGGTGCAGGATTGGTATTGCTGACATACTTCACGATCAGTGCGATACAACATCCATATAAAAACATACCTGGACGCTTAGATTACTCAGTCAATACAATGATCGAAAACTTCTTCAGTGTATGCTCGAATATGTTACAAAGCTATTCTGAGCCTATGGTGTTCACCGGTGTCAAATTGAATGCTGGTAACTTAACCCCGATTGTAGTTTTTCTAGTTTGCGTAGGGCTTTTAGGTGCCATCAGGTTTGCGACAAGCCGGACATCAATCGGTCAGCATGAACTATCAGTGCAGAGTCTTCCAACAATAGGCTTCTTTGGTTTGTCGACTGCGGTTTCCATCGCGCCGTACAGTGCTCAGTCTACGACGCATATTTGGCACTATTTCCCACATATGATATTCTTTGTCACATTAATTTTTATGCTCTTCCGAATATTGCTCGGAAGGTCGATGACAACTGCCATTCTATTGATTGTAGCTACAATGACGGTTGCTTCGTACGGCACGTCGATCCCAATCTATCTATCTGCTCTAGAACGACAGGAGATTATTGCAGATTTCATATCTGACAATTCAGAAGAATTGAAAAATGCAACCAGTATTTTTATTGTCGCAGAGGATTCCGAAGTAATATCGGGGGTGTATGCACCTATACGACTAACATCTTTTTTTAGGTATGCGCTCGGTGATCCGGATGCGAACCATATTTCCTTACTACGTGATATTGATGAGGTAAGGAATAAATTCGAAGAGGCGTCTGGACGTGACGTCGTGCTCGCTATGGAGATACCTGAAAATCTCGAAGATATAGTATTGCATAGAACATCGCCACCTTTCAAAGCGCCGGAATGCGCTAAGGGTGTGCCCACAATTAATTGGCCTGTATCGGAGCCCGTCAAGTTTGACTCAGGTGCTTGGAACGCAGATGCGGTCGCATGGTCTTTGAAAGACCAGCACTCATTAAGTGCCGATGGAGGAACCGCACGCCGTATGCAGACAAACTTTGACGAAGGCACATTGGTGCGGCTAACAATTGATTTGAGTCCCAGTAGTACGATACTCAAAGAGCGTCCTTATTCGGACACATTTCCACCAATGCCCTTGTCGTCGCAGGTTCTTAGCGTCTACCAGCGATCAAATGGCTTTCATGTGACATCGCCCAATGTCGCATCGATTATCCTAGAAACGTCTTCCCCGCGCTCGAAAATAGAAATCATCGGTGTGGAGGGTTGCTACTATAATGTTTTGACAGAATCCGGAGCTTGGTATCCACTTTCGGTTAAATCAATGAGTAATAATTGGACTATCGGGAAGGGAGTTGGAAGTCGCTTTTGGGCTGGCGAACTCAACTGGAAAGTTGAGCTCGTAGAGCGTTAAGAAAGCTGAGAGGAGGATAATTTGGCGATGAAATCGGATGCAACTTCAATCACACGCTCGACGTCCTGACCGAGCGTGAAATAGAGCGGCAGGCGCACAAGGCGCTCAGACAAGCTGTCGGTCAGCGCCATGGATCCGTGTACACGCGCAAAGCGCTGTCCGCCCGGCGAGGAATGGAGCGGCACGTAATGGAACGGCGACATGATGCCGTTGGCCTTCATATGGGCAATGAACTCGGCCCTGTCCGTCTCCGTTGGCAGAAGGAGATAGAACAGGTGACCGTTGTGTTCGCAATTAGTCGGGACAACCGGCAGGCGCAGACCCTCGATCTGGTAAGCAGCAAAGGTCTCGTAGTATCGGTTCCAGTCCGCGAGCCGCGTAGCCGTCACATCTGCGACCTTCTCGAGCTGGCCAAACAGGAAGGCGGCGTTGAGCTCGCCCGGAAGGAAAGAGCTGCCGATATCCACCCAAGTATACTTGTCGACCTGGCCACGGAAGAAGCGCTTCCGGTTGGTGCCTTTTTCGCGGATGATCTCGGCGCGTTCGATCATTGCCGGATCGTTGATGAGCAGCGCGCCACCCTCGCCGCAGGTGATGTTCTTGGTCTCATGGAACGACACGGCTGCGAGGTGGCCAAGTGACCCGAGACTCTTGTCTTCATAGGTCGATCCCAGTGCCTGGGCAGCGTCCTCTATGAGGATGAGGCCGTGAGCGTCGGCGATCCTCTGCAGCGCGGCCATTTCTGAACCGACCCCGGCATAGTGCACCGTCATGATTGCCTTGGTCTTTGGCGTTATGGCCGCTTCAACGAGATTTTCGTCCATGTTCAGTGTGTCTTTACGGATGTCGATGAAGACGGGAATTCCGCCGCGTAGGACGACTGCATTGGCTGTCGAAACGAAGGTGTAGCTCGGCATGATGACTTCATCGCCCGGACCAACGTCGGCAAGTATTACTGCCATTTCGAGTGCCGCTGTGCAGGAGTGCGTGAGCAGCGACGCTAGGCTCCCTGTAGTGCGGTTGATCCATGCTTGGCATTGCTCAGTGTAATACCCATCCCCTGAGAGCTGGCGCCTTTCGATAGCGTCTTGGATATAGTCCAGTTCCTTGCCGACAATGGCAGGCCGGTTAAAGGGGATCGATGGGGCGGACAAAAGAACTCTCCGATTCTGTCAGACGCCTGCTTGTCACCCAGCCGTCGATAAAAACAAGCTTAGTCATTCAACATCCTGTGGGTTGCCCGGCGAACCGGCTGCGCAGCCGGTCGAACCGGACTGTCTGGCCGTCGGGTGTTTCCGCGTGGATGATTTTCAGCAATCCCTGTCCGCACACGACGACCGGCGCGCTGTCTTCCAGTTTCCACACCTTGCCGAGTTGGCGAATTTCAAACGCGAGATCAGGCAATGCCTGCGCGACGCGAATGATGATCTCTTCCCCGTTATAGAGACTGCGTGCGCCTTCATAGGGCGGGCCAACCGCGTCGACGGTCCGGGCGAGGCGGTCTGCGGAGTGCGACCAGTCAAGCCAATAATCGCCGGCGTCCCGCCAGAGCGAATAGGTTGCCTCCGCCTCGTTCTGGGGCACGCCGTCGGGTATGCCATTGGCGCAGGTATCAAGGATAACGAGCGTGAGTTTCGACATGGATTGGGCCTGCATTTTCAGCGCATCGGCAATCGACATAGGGTAGCGCACATCCGTGGCGACCTGTCCGATAATGGGGCCGGCATCGACGTCACTGACCGGCTTTAGCGCGGTCACGCCGATACGGCTTTCACCGTTGATCATTGCACTCACCGTGGGCGCAAAGCCACGATATTTCGGAAGAAGGGAATCATGAAATACGATCAGGTTCAAGATTGTGTCCCTGACGAGGTATTGCCAACCGACCATGAAAACGAGTTCGTCAGGCGCGAAGGAGGGGCGTTTGGATTCCTCCAGCGCAATAGCCTTTTCGGTGCAGAAGGAGGCGATGCAGTCGAATGAGGACAACTGGTCCGTCGCCTGTCGGTAGCTGATGACCCGCGCGGGCCGGACACCGAGCGCATCGAGATCGCGCAGGTATTCGTACGCTTTGAGACCTACGCCAGCGCAGGTGAAAGGCGGCTTTTCCGGCTCAGACACGGGCGTCCGCCTTTGCTGTATTCGTGGTCCGGGCGATGATGAATCCTGGCCGACCCTTGGCCTCTCTCAGTGTGCGGCCGAGATAGATGCCGAGCAGGCCTGCGGCTGCAATGTTGACGCCGCCGAGAAACCAGATCGAGAGCATCAGACTGGTCCAACCCTGGACAATGACATCACCGAACAAGGCGCGGACGAGGACGATCAGGGTCACGAAAAAGGCTGCAGCTGCGATGCCGCTGCCGATTGCAGACATAATCCAGAGCGGACGGTCGGAGAAGGACAGGATGACCCGGGCGCCGAGGGTAAGCAGGTTCCGGAAATTGTAGGCGGACTTGCCGGCAAAGCGGTCAGAATGTTTGACCGTTACAGTGCGCTGGTCGAAGCCCATCCACTGGATCATCACAGGGAAGTATTTCTGCTCTTCATGCCAGCTGTTGAACACGTCGATGACGCGGCGGCGGTACAGACCGAAATTGGCAATGTCAGCGCTGATCCGGGTGCCGGTCAAAGAAGACAGGATCTTATAGAACAGGAAGGAAAAGGCCCGGCGGTGAAGCGCGTCTGTCCGCGTCTCGCGCTTGGCAAGAACGATGTCGATATTGCCGGCCTGTGCAACGTCCCACATGGCTTTGACATTGAACGGCTGATCCTGCAGGTCGCAGTCGAGCACGACAACCCAGTCACCTTTTGTCTGGCCCAGCCCGGCCTCGATGGCCGAGTGCTGGCCAAAATTCCGCGATAGTTTCATACCTATGACCCGGTCATTGGTCGCGGCAAGCTCCACGATGGTTTCCCACGAGCCATGCGGACAATTATCGTCAACCAGAATGACCTCATAGTCGACGCCGATTTCCGCGCAGACCGTCTCAATCTCTTCAACCAGCTTGATCAGGCAGTCCCGGCATTTGTAGACCGGCGATACGAAGGACACAAGTTCGTTGGGCATGACAGCTCGGCATTGTTGTGATCAGGACAAGGCTCGTGTATCGCAACCTAAAGGAAGTGCAAGTCTGGCCTCCCCAGCATGCAGTTGGGTGCTGTCGAGGCGAGAAGCCGCCGCAGAGCCCCATGATCGCAGCAGTATCGCACCGTCTAGTGAAAGAGAATTAAATTGCTGATTAGGTACGTTCTGGCCGGTCTGTTCAACACGTTCGTTGCGTTTGTAGTCTATTATGTTTCCGTGCGCTGGCTGCTGGCGCCAGCCTGGCTGGGTAATCTGGCCGGGATCGGTGCCTCAATCCTAAGTGGCTTCGTGCTGAGTAAGCATTTCGTGTTCAATCACGGCCATCGCACCTCGTATGCAATAGTCATGAAGTACGTCACAACATATGCTGCCCAATACCTGGTCGGCACCAGCGTAATCTATTTGTTCATGCTGTTTGGTCTGACAGCAGTAGAATCTTACTTTGCCGCCGTGCCGTGTATGGTGGCGGTGTCGTTCCTCCTCCAGCGGTATTGGGTCTTCACAAACCATCCTGACAAGCCGTAGATGGCGGCCATGGCGAGGTTACATGTTCGATCTGGATAATAAGCGCATATTTGTAGCCGGTCATCGGGGGATGGCCGGGTCGGCAGTCGTGCGACGCCTCGGGCGGGAGAACTGTGAAGTCCTGACAGCGGACCGAGACGAACTGAATCTGCTCGACCAGGCAGGCGTGCGCGCCTGGTTTGCGGACCAAAAGCCGAACGCGGTTGTGCTCGCTGCTGCGAAGGTCGGCGGGATTGTGGCCAACGATACCTATCCGGCCGACTTTCTCTACGAAAACCTCGTCATCGAGACCAATGTCATCGAGGCGTCGTTCCGGGCGGAGGTTTCCAAGCTCCTGTTCCTCGGATCTTCATGCATCTATCCGAAACTTGCCCCGCAACCGATCACCGAGGATGCTCTGCTGACCGGCCCGCTTGAGCCGACAAATGAGTGGTATGCCATCGCCAAGATCGCCGGCCTGAAACTGTGCGAAGCGTATCGGCGTCAGTATGGCGTGGACTATATTTCCGGAATGCCCACCAACCTTTATGGGCCGGGCGACAATTTCCATCTTGAGAATTCGCACGTGATTCCGGCGTTGATGCGCAAGGCGCACGATGCCAAGCAGGCCGGCGCCCGATCAATGGAAATCTGGGGCACAGGATCGCCTCGACGCGAATTCCTTCATGTCGATGACTGCGCTGATGCGCTTGTATTCCTGTTGAAGAATTATTCGGGCGACCAGCACGTGAATGTCGGATCCGGGACCGACCTGACAATCGCAGATCTGGCCCGCAAGGTTATGGCAGCCGTGGAATTTGACGGCGAGCTGACATTCGACACGTCGCGGCCGGACGGCACGCCGCGGAAATTGATGAGCGGTGACATGATTGCGTCTCTCGGATGGTCACCGCGTATCGATCTGGATGCAGGTCTGCAATCGACCTATGACTGGTTTCTCGATCACGCGAGTGAGGCGGATTTTCGAGCCTGAGCAAAATGGCACAGCGTGCAGGTCCGGTCGAACAGAAATCCGAACCGATTGCGGATTTGTTCCCTCTGTCACGCCTGGCTCTGGCTTCAAGAAGCCGGCATTCTTTTTGAACGCCAGATCATCTGCCTAATCGTGGAGCCGATGACGAATGGCTTAATCGTCCATCAGATCGCTGATTTCCTTGTTACGGGCACCATGCCCCCATTTTCACAATCGATGCGGTATCAGGCAGCGGGTCAGCCATGGGCAAGAAGTATCGTCAGATTGCAATCCCACATAGGCAAGGCAGATGACTTAATTCTGACGCACAATCGGTTTATTCGATTGACGGGGTCTTCGCAGGGGCGTTAGCTTTTCGCCTGAGGCAAGAAAAGAAGTTTCTCTTTGCGGGCGCGGCATGCGCGTCCAAGAGTAGAAAGCGGCTCTCGTAGCCGAAGGGATCAGGTGTTATGGTGGACGTGAGTATAGTGTTCCGGGCGCTCAACGAAGAGCGCTGGTTCGAAGACGCCCTGAAGGCCTGCAAAACTCAGAAACTGGACGGGCTGACTTCAGAAATCATCCTGGTCGACAGCGGTTCGACTGACGCGACCCTGTCGATCGCCGAGCGCCACGGCTGCAACATCCGCCATATTGGTAAATCGGAATTCACCTTCGGACGCTCTATCAATTGGGGCTGCGAGGCGGCGTCGGGCAAATATCTCGTGTTCATTTCGGCCCACTGCATACCGACTCATGATGGCTGGCTTCAGTCCCTGATCCAGCCGCTGATTGATGGTCAGGCCGATTATACCTATGGTCGCCAGATCGGGGACGAAAGTTCAAATTTCTCGGAGAAACGCCTGTTTGAGAAATACTTCCCGGCTTTCGACCGGATTCCCCAGGAAGGCTTCTTCTGCAACAATGCAAATGCGGCCATCCGCGCTGAAGTGTGGGCGCGATACCGGTTTGACGAGGAATGCACCGGCCTTGAAGATATGGTGCTGGCCCGTCAAATCGTGCTCGACGGCGGGAAAATCGGTTACGTCGCCTCCGCCTCCGTGGTCCACATTCATGATGAGACCCTTGGCCAGACCCGCCGACGTTACTATCGCGAAGCCTTGACCCTCCGCACGATCATGCCGGAAGTCCATGTGTCTGCATTCGACGCGATGCGATATTTCATTGCCGGCAGCCTGCATGATATGGGCTCCGCGTGGGGCGAGCGGACCTTGTTCAAATATCTGCCGGAAATCGTCAGCTTTCGTTTCATGCAATACCTCGGCACATACCGTGGACATAACGAGCACCGCCGCCTGTCGCGGGCGCAGAAAGAAGCCTATTTCTATCCCAAGCCTCCCAAGGACGAGGTCAGTCATGCCGAGCCTGCGACCCTGGTGGCCTCTGAACGACAAGTCATCCGAGCGGCTGAATAGGAATACCGAGCAGGAAACTTTCGGTTTCATTTGAAACTTTTTTTGCGGCTGCATGGTTCAATCTGCGGCCAATTGGGCGCATAATTACGCATCTGGCGAGATTCCTGTTGCGCCAGAGCCAGTTTGCGGAAGCGCCCCATGACCAATAGCACAAAGACTCCCCCGAAGAATCGCTATGCGAGTGCGCCCCGCGCGGCCGACTTCACGATCGACCAGGACTGGGGATCCTATTCAGCGGCTGAGCATGACCGGTGGGACAGACTGTTCCGGCGCCAGCGCGAGATCACACGGGGGCGAGCCTGCCAGACTGCCCTCGATGCTATGACGACTCTGGAACTGTCGGCATCGGGCATACCTGACATGGCCCAGCTGTCAGACCGGCTGGAGCCGCTGACGGGGTGGCGGATCGTTCCGGTGGCCGAGCTCGTCCCTGACGACATCTTCTTCAACCACCTCGCCAACCGGCGCTTTCCTGCGGGCGCCTTCATCCGCCCGGAAGCAGAGTTCGACTATTTGCAGGAACCCGACATCTTTCACGATATTTTCGGCCATGTGCCCATGCTGGCCAATCCGGTCTTTGCTGACTTCATGCAAGCCTATGGCAAGGGCGGGCAGCGGGCGATGGAACTGGGCCAGCTGCACAACCTGGCGCGCCTGTACTGGTACACGGTTGAGTTCGGCCTGATTCGCGAAGCAGGGGCCTTGCGCATCTACGGGGCCGGCATCCTGTCCAGCCCGAACGAAACCGTGTTCGCACTGGAGGGCGAAAGCCCGAACCGGATCGCGTTCGACCTGCCGCGCATCATGCGGACGAAATACATCATTGATGATTTCCAGCAGACCTATTTCGTGATCGACAGTTTCGACGCCTTGCTGGAAGCCTGCTACAAGGACTTCGGAAACGTCTATGCTGACGTCAAGGGCAAACCCGATTTCGAAGCCCACCAGATCGCCCCCGGCGATGAAGTTCTCAGCCGGGGCACGCTGGCCTACTTCGAAAAGCGAAAAGCCGGCCTCTTGACCCCTTCGGAAAAAGCCCGCACGGCGACTTGATGCATTATGTCCCTCGTATCCTCGTCACCGGCGGCGCTGGCTTTATCGGTTCCTTCCTGTGCGAGCGACTGCTCGAGACCGGAGCGGAAGTCCTGTGTGTCGACAATTTCTTCACGGGCCGGCGGACGAATGTCGCCCACCTGCTGGACAATCCGAAGTTCGAGGTGATGCGTCACGATGTGACGTTCCCGCTTTTTGTGGAAGTTGACCAGATCTACAATCTCGCCTGCCCGGCGAGCCCGATCCATTACCAGTTTGATCCTGTCCAGACGACCAAGACCAGCGTGCACGGGGCCATCAACATGCTGGGCCTCGCCAAACGCACCCGCGCCCGTATCCTGCAGGCTTCAACGTCCGAAGTGTACGGCGATCCCGTGATCCACCCGCAGACCGAGGACTACTGGGGTAATGTGAATCCGATCGGCCCGCGCAGCTGTTACGACGAGGGCAAGCGTTGCGCCGAGACCCTGTTCTTCGACTATCACCGCCAGCACAAGGTCGAGATCAAGGTCGCACGGATTTTCAACACCTATGGCCCGCGCATGCATCCGAATGACGGGCGCGTTGTATCGAACTTCATCGTTCAGGCCCTGAAAGGCGAAGACATCACGCTATACGGCGATGGCAACCAGACGCGGAGCTTCTGCTATGTGTCCGATCTCGTGATGGGCCTGGTGTCACTGATGGGGACGGGACCGGAATTTACCGGACCGGTGAATATCGGCAATCCGGGCGAGTTTACCATCCGCCAATTGGCTGAGCGCGTGATCGAGCTGACGGGCTCGAAATCGAAACTGGTCAATCGCCCCTTGCCGCAGGATGATCCCAAGCAGCGACAGCCTGACATCACGATGGCCCGGGACAAGCTCGGCTGGGAGCCAACGGTTAATCTTGATGACGGCCTGAAGCCGACGATTGCCTATTTCGAGGAAGAGATCCGGGTCATGGGCTGAGGGCCGCATGTCCAGTGGGCCCGGCAGGACTCGAACCTGCGACCAAACCGTTATGAGCGGTCCGCTCTAACCAACTGAGCTACAGGCCCACTGATCCTCCCGTTTACGCATGCGGACCACCTGTGGCAATGGCGCATTTCACGCGTTTTGGTCATGAAATTGCATTGCGGCGGGTGATCGAGCTTTGAGCGCCGGACGCGACTGAAAGCGTATTGAATCGGTAATCGGCGTCTGCAAGGGTGAGCTTATGAAGCAGGTATTGGTGACAGGTGGGGCAGGATATATCGGCACGCATACCTGCGTCGAACTGCTGTCGCACGGTTACTCACCTGTCGTCGTCGACAATTTCGTCAATAGCAGTCCGGCCGCGCTCGACCGTGTGCGGCGCCTGACCAATCATGAACTGCCGTCTTATGAAGCGGACATACGCGATACGGCGCGTATCGCCGAAATTCTGAAAAAGCATGATTGCGAGTCGGTGATCCATTTTGCCGGCTTGAAAGCGGTGGGCGATTCCGTCGCCAGGCCGCTCGACTATTACAGCGCCAATGTGATGGGCTCGCACAGCCTTCTGACGGCCATGATGGAAGCCGGAACGAAGCGCTTCGTCTTCAGTTCCAGCGCAACGGTTTATGGCGAGCCTGTCTTCCTGCCCTATACCGAAGACCACCCGCTGAGCCCGACCAGTCCGTATGGCCAGACCAAGCTGGCCGTCGAGCAGATGCTCAATGACCTTGTGGCGTCGGGCGGCATGACCGACGTGGCGATCCTGCGCTATTTCAACCCGATTGGCGCACATGCCAGCGGCGAGATCGGCGAGGACCCGCACGGAGTGCCCAACAATCTGATGCCCTATGTGGCGCAAGTGGCGGTTGGCCGCAGACCGGCGCTGAACGTGTTCGGCAATGACTATGATACGCCCGACGGCACAGGCGTGCGTGACTATCTTCACGTGGTTGACCTTGCGCGCGCGCATGTCCTGGCGCTGGCGCGCTTCGAGCGCGAGCCGGGCGCGATCACGGTGAATCTGGGCACGGGACAGGGAACATCGGTGCTGGAACTGGTTCAGGCGTTCGAAAAGGCCAGCGGTCGAAACGTGCCGGTCAATATTGCGCCGCGGCGCAATGGTGACATCGCCGCCTTCTGGGCCGATCCGAGCCAGGCCGAGAGCCTTCTGGGCTGGCAGGCGGAATATGGCCTGAATGATATGTGCCGCGACCAGTGGGCGTGGCAAAGCCGGAATCCGAACGGGTTCGGTCCGGCCTGACCGGGCGGCAAAATTTCATTCAGCGTGCAACTTTTGCCGTCTTGGTGCCTTAATCCTTTGGGAGACAAGGCTTTTAACCGAAATGGATCTTTTGAACATGTTGAAACAAAAATCACTGATCGTTGCGGTGGGTGCCTGCATGCTTGCGCTGGCGCCAGCCGCCTGTGCGCAAATGCCGACGACGGCGAAGA